>Ga0102924_1000012_pt1 | contig 231435 bp, 202 predicted proteins | sample PaiPotPPM11metaG_FD_80116 | JGI IMG/M metagenome (GOLD analysis project Ga0102924, IMG submission 80116) | Iron sulfur acid spring bacterial and archeal communities from Banff, Canada, to study Microbial Dark Matter (Phase II) - Paint Pots PPM... ...
CCTGGCTCGGCAACTTTCGTCGCTTGGTCGTTCGCTACGATCGCTCGGACGTCGTCTACGAAGCTTTCTTTCATATCGCTTGTTTCATGATCACGTTACGCAGGGTTTTGAAATGAGTTCTAGGCGAACTAAGTGGAGGGAAAGTGGCTGAGCAAGGCTCGCCAAACCTCTCACTTCAACCTGAAACTGCGAATAGCACCGATCCTGAACTGCGCAAGATCGTCACTGAGCTGATTGCCCTGCTCAACGGCAAAAACATCCTCAACGATTCCGAGGGCATGGCCCTGTTGCGAAAACTCTCTAAATAACGAAGTTCGAGCACTTTTGAGGTCTGCGTTATCCCCTGCTCCCTTCTATGGCCATGACAGTTTTTGGAGTCCAAGCGGGGAATGGAGCCACGAAATCCGAGATGAACCGTATCGCGGCCATGGCCCCCCGCTTGATGGGACACTAAGCATTGTTCGTATTGCAAACACAAGCGCAAGGAAAAGTGGACGACTGACCGCACCTGCCTTTCGCCCAAATTAATTTCATGGAAATCAAAAGACTCCGTTGGGGCCCAAATCGACGTCAATCCGAATCTTCAAAAGTATCGCGCGTGCGTGTGATGTGCTACGGTTCAGTCTCAGGCATGAGCATGGGGCCTTGTCCCCGCTCTGCCTCTTGTGCAAGACTACCGAGCGACACACCCCTATGCCGCGTTCGAAAACGACGCTGCCGTCCAAGGCTCGAAAACCTGCCCATAATAGTGTTAGCCTGAAGGCTCTCGCGGAGCATCTGGGACTCTCGAAGACGGCCGTCTCTCTGGTGATCAATCGGGTTCCCGCGGCTAAATCGATTCCTCAGCGCACCCAGGAATTGATTCGCGCTGCGGCCCGAGAACTGAATTACAGGCCGAACCATCTCGCCAGGTCGCTTCGCCAGCAGCGTAGCTTTACGATCGGTGTGGTTGTGCCGGAAATCAGCGAGGGCTATGCAGCGCTGGTCTTGTCCGGAGTTGAGGATCACTTGCTCCAGGAGGCCTATTTCTATTTCGTGGTCAGCCACCGTCATCGAACTGAGCTCATCAGAGAATATCCTCTTCTGTTACAGCAACGCGCGGTGGAAGGTCTGATCGCTGTAGATACTGCTATTTGTGAAGGCGTGCAGATCCCGCTCGTGGCGGTCTCCGGCCACCGGGATGTGCCTGGTGTTACAAATATCGTTCTCAACCACATGCGAGCTGCAACGCTAGCGCTGGAACATCTTACGAGGCTCGGTCACCGTCAGATGGCCTTCATCAAGGGACAAGAATTCAGTTCGGATACCGCTGTGCGTTGGGATTCGGTGCGCAGGGTCGCTGCGGAACTTGGCATCGAGATCAAAGACCGCCTAGTGGCGCAACTGGAAGGCGAATCGCCTTCATCCGAATTGGGCTACCAAGTCACCGGGAAACTCCTTGCCTCTGGTGAACCGTTCACGGCCCTCTTCGCTTTCAATGATATCTCGGCAATCGGTGCAATTCAGGCTTTGCGTGAATCTGGACGGCGCATACCTGAAGACGTTTCCGTGGTCGGCTTTGACGACATTCAGAGTGCCGCGTTTCAGAATCCCGGCCTCACCACAGTCAAGCAGCCACTTCGCCAGATGGGTGTCCTTGCTGCTGAGACAGTGTTGCAACGCATCAACGCCTCCGTCAAACAACCCTACCCCATGGAAATCGTCGTCGAACCCGACTTCATTGTTCGAGGCAGCACTGGGCCCGCCCCGCGTATCGGTCCAGAAAAATGACGCTCTTCCGCCGAGCCAGGCGACGCCGCCGCGCAAATTAGCCACAGCCGCAAGCGGGCGGCTCTGCAGTACTAACCTCGACGTTGGCTATTGCACAGCAGAAGCCGCGCGATTTCTTGACGGCGGAGCGCGGCTCCGATAGCGTCAAAGAGTACGGAGTGCCTTCCCACTTCGTGGCGCGCGGCGCGCGCACAACACCCAGCCGGGAGAACCTTGTGGCCAACGCCATCATTACACTGACGACGGACTACGGTACCGACGACCATCTGGTCGGCACCCTAAAGGGAGTCATTCTCAAGATCAATCCGGAAGTGACCCTTGTGGACATCACGCATCACGTGACGCCCTTTGATTTGCTCGACGGAGCCCTGGCCATCGGCGCGGCATATTCTTACTTTCCTCCCAAGACGATTCACATCGTGATTGTCGATCCTGGCGTAGGAACGGAACGCCGGCCCCTGCTCGTCAGCGGCCAGAATCAGTATTTCATTGCGCCGGACAATGGCGTGCTCTCAGTTATTTTTGAACGTGAACAGAGCAACGTGGTAGTGCGGCACGCGAATGCGGAACACTACTACTTGCAGCCGCTCAGCAAGACGTTCCACGGACGCGATGTGTTTGCCCCGGTGGCCGCGTGGCTCTCGAAGGGCTGGCAAACCGCGAGCATGGGAGACGAAATTCAAGATTACAAGCGCTTCGCAATTCCTCGTCCGAAAAGGGTAGGTGAAGGCACTAAAGGAGTCGTGCTGCGAATCGATCCGTTCGGTAACTTGGTAACGAATTTCCGTCTCGAAGATTTGCCTGGCGAGGCACAAAACGGCGGAGGCTTGAAATTGCAAGTGGGCACCCACGCGGTGGGCCGGCTGGTGGACACCTTTGCACACGGCAAAGCGGGCGAACCAGTTGCATATATCGGCTCCAGCGGCTATCTGGAGATTGCGCTTAACAAGGGAAGCGCGTCACGGACACTGAGCGTTGGCCGCGGAACGGCCGTGGTTCTCGCGAAAAAGTAGTTCCCTTCTTACCCTTAAACAAAGGCTTCAGGAAATAATTTGAGTCCGCTGCGCACTACTCAGCGGGTGTGTTCGAGCGCGGCCATCTGCGAACGTGTGCGTGGATCCAGCCAATCGCGCCACGCATCCCCGAGAAGATTGAAGGCGAGCACGGCGGTCATGACTGCAAGCGCGGGGAAAATGACCAGGTGCGGAGCGTCAAAGAGATGGCTCCGCGCATCGTTCAACATAGAGCCCCAACTGGGAACGGGAGCGAGCACACCGAGGCCGAGAAAACTTAGCGTTGATTCAGCGAGAATGGCTCCGGCCATGCCGATGGTGGCCTGAATGAGAACCGGTTGAAGAATATTAGGAAGCAGATGCCGCAACATAATCCGGAGATTGGAGGCGCCGAGGGAGCGGGCTGCGAGGACGAATTCCAGTTCCTTTACTTTCAAGACTTGGGCGCGCGCAAGGCGTGCATAGCCGGCCCAGCCGGTGATAATCAAAGCAAGAATCACTTTTCCAATGCCTGGGCCAAAGAAAGCTGCGAAGGCGATCGCCAGCAAAATGCCGGGAAACGACAAAAACGCGTTGATAAGCAGGAGATTTGCGAAGCGATCAAACCATCCCCCGAGGAATCCCGCGAGGAGGCCGATAGCGAGGCCGCTCGTACCGCAGCCGAGGACGACAGAGATCGCGACGAAGAGCGAAACGCGCGCCCCGTAAAGCGTGCGCGAAAGAGTGTCGCGGCCGAGTTCGTCCGTTCCCATCCAATGCGCGAGCGAAGGTGGTTCGAGCCGTGCGGGCAGGTTTTGTGCCGCGGGGTTGGCCGGCGCTATCCATGGAGCGAAGAGGGCCGCGAGCAAGAGCATAAGCGCTGCGGCAAATCCGGCGCGAGCAATAAAGCTTTGGCGGAGAAATTGGCGGAGCGCGGCCAGCGAGATCATGAGAGCCGCACCCGAGGATCGATGACGGCGTAGAGAACGTCGGTAAGCAAGTTGACGAGAACGTAGGAAATGACGATTACGAGGATGCATCCTTGCAACAGAGGATAATCGCGCGCGGAAATCGCCTGCACCGTGAGCCGTCCGATGCCGGGCCAGGAAAAAATAGTTTCCGTGACGATGGTTCCAGCAAGAAGCGTGCCGAACTGGAGGCCGAGAATCGTGATGATAGGGATCAGCGCGTTGCGGAAAGCGTGCCGGAACAAAACTGCCCCCGTGGAAAGCCCTTTCGCGCGCGCAGTGCGGACATAGTCGCTGGAGAGCTCTTCGAGCATCGAGCCACGCACCATGCGCGTCAGGATAGCGGCGAGCGCGGCGCCCAGCGTTGCGGCTGGCAGGATGTAATAGCTCGGGCCGCCGCGGCCAGAGACGGGCAACCAACCAAGCTCGATGGAAAAGAGCAGTATTAGCACGGGACCGAGAGCGAAATTTGGCACGGCGAGTCCGAGCAAAGTAAAAACCCCAACCGCACGATCGATGGGCCGTCCGCGACGGTAGGCAGCAAGCACGCCAGCAGGGATGGCAATGGCCGCGCACACCAGCAGAGCCAAGAACGCCAGCGATAGAGTGGCGGGATAGCGCTCGAAAATAATCCGTCGCACTGGCGCCTGGAATTCGAGCGACTGGCCGAGATCGCCGCGAGCCAGGCGTTCAAAGTAGCGGCCGTATTGCACGTAGAGCGGTTGGTCGAGACCCAAGGCGTGGCGCAATTGCACGATTTGTCCGGGGGCGGCGCCCTCGCCCAGCATCTGCTCCACCGGATCACCTGGCACGATATGAATCAGTAGAAAAACGAGAGTAAGCACCAGCCATAGAGCCGGGAGTGTGAGCAGGAATCGTTGAAGAAGGTGGCGGACCATTCGTCAGTTGGGACTAGGAATCCGCCGCGGCGGCTTTCGTGCTCTTGGCCGCTTTTTCAGCGCTTACCGTGGATTCCACTGCTCGCTCCTCTTCCTGCGCAGAACGCATGCGCTGAATTTTTACGCGAGCGACGCGGCGTCCGTCCATTTCCACGACGGTGAACCGATATTGTCCGTATTCGAAACTTTCTCCGCCACGGGGAATAAAGCCAAGTTGGGCCAACACAAATCCGCCGACGGTGGCGTACGCGGGATCTTCCGGCAGCGTGATGTTGTACTGCGCATCCAAATCGCGGACGTTCAGAGCAGCGTCAAATATGACCGCGCCGTCCGCCAGGGTAAGCGGCCGCTCGACGACGTCGTACTCGTCGTGGATTTCGCCGACCACTTGTTCGATGATGTCTTCGAGCGTAGCCAAACCGAGGATGCTGCCAAATTCGTCGACCACCATGGCCATGCCGATGTGGCGCGTCCGAAGTTCCTGTAGCAACTCGCTCGCGGGTTTCGTTTCCGGCACGATCAGAACTTCGCGCAGTACTCTCCGCAGGTCGAAAGGAGGCGGCGGCAGATTTTCTTCCCTCCGCCTCTCGCGGTCCAGCAGAATCCAGAGCATGTCTTTGATGTGAACGAACCCGAGAATATGATCGCCCGAGCCGCGATACACCGGGATTCGCGAGCGCTGAGACGTGGCGAAAACGCGCATGACTTCGTCCAAGGCCGCTTCAACGGGAAGCGTATGCATATCCGGGCGAGGCACCATGATCTCGCGTACCTGAACTTGTCCGAGTTCAATGGCGCTAACGATGAATTTTTCTTCGCCCGGCGCGAGCAAGCCGCGTTCGCGCGCTTGCTGGATCTGGATTTGCAACTCTTCGGTAGAGTGCGCCGCGCCGTAACCCTGCGGCGAGGAGACGCCCATGGCCTTTACGATGACGCCTGACATGCCATCGAGCAGGTCGATGGCCCAGCGAAACGTGTGCAGAAACCACTGGAACGGCAGGGCCACCAGAAGCGCGACGCGCTCTGCCCTCGCGAGACTCACGGTCTTTGGCACCAACTCGCCAAGCACGACGTGCATCGCGCTCAGCAAGGCGAACGCACTAGCCAAGGCAACGGCGTGCGCGAAAAAGACCGTCCGCGTACCCGCGCTGCCGCGCCAGATTTGCTGAAATGCCGTGGCGAGTGTGGCTTCGCCGAGCGCGCCGATTGCCAGACTCGAGAGCGTGATGCCTACCTGGACGCCGGACACGACCCGGTGCAAGTCCGCCAGCAAACGCTCCACGACGCGAGCACGGATATCGCCTTTGGCTACCAACTGGCGAACACGGGAAAGCCGGACCGCGACGAGAGAAAACTCCGCCGCGGCGAAAAAGCCGTTGAGGGCGACGAGCGCCAGCACACCGATCAGCCGCACTGCGAACATGGTTTCTCAGGGAGCCCCTAGCGGCATTGTAGCAGTACGCGCACGGTGCGCGAGATGCGCGTGCTCTCTCTACACACGCGTGATGGTTACAAAGACATCTTCGCCGCTGAGCGCCAGCTTGACGCCGCCGTTCTGCGTTGGGCTCAGTTCCAGCCGCTCCGCGAGCAACTCGTTTCGCAGAAATGCTTCGTGCGCAGTAATGGCTTCCGCGATGCGCGGCGAAGCGGAATAGCTGACGACGATGCGGTCCGAGATGTCGAGGTTCAGGGCTTTGCGCTGATCTTGCAGCATGCGGTTGAAGTCTCGCGCGAGACCTTCCTGCAGGAGTTCCGGCGTCAGCCGTGTATCAAGCGCCAGAAAAGTTCCTTGTTCCAGACTGCACTTGAGGTTTTCTGGACCATCGAAAGAAATGAGAATCTCTTCAAAAGCCAGCTCGAAAACTTGATCGCCTACCTGAAGCGAATACGGCCCGCCCTTGAGGACCTGAGCAGGATCGGCGTTGTCCAGGGCTTCTCCGATTGCCTTTAGATACCTGCCAGCGCGAGGTCCGATCTTCTTAGCGTCTGGCTTAAGACGTATTTTCACGAGCGTCTTCTCATCATCGATCAAAACAAGATGCTTCAGATTGGCTTCTTCCAAAATCTGAGCGACGTAGTCTGGATTTTCGAGGACACGCCGCTCGTCCGCATCTTTCGGCCGCACGTAGAGGGTGCTCAATGGCTGGCGAATTTTGACCTTGCTTTGGGTGCGTAGACCGAGAGCGAAGTTTTTAATGCGAATCACCGTTTCGATACTCCGCTCAAGAGTTTCATCGATGAGCGAAGCGTTGACCTGCGGATAGGGCGTCAAGTGAACGGACTCCGGCGCTGCTACATCGACAGACCGCACAAGGTTTTGGTAAATGTCCTCCGTTAAGAAAGGCAGCGCAGGCGCCATGACGCGGGTAACGGTAGTGAGCACCTCGTAAAGAGTTTGATAGGCGTCCTGCTCGCTCTTCCAGAACCTTCGGCGCGAGCGGCGCAAATACCAGTTGGAGAACTCCTCATCAAAAATCTGGAAGGCCTCAATCAGCTTGTAATGCTCGTAATTCTGGAACGCGCTATTCGCCTCAACCACCAGACGCTGCAATTTGCTCAGGACCCAGCGGTCCAATTCATTGGTGACCGGAAGAGCCGGACCGCCCGGCTTCCAGTCATCGGCACCAGCATACATTACAAAGAAGCTGTAACAGTTCCAGAAGGTCAGGAGTTTGCGTCGGGCATCGCCATCGATCGTTTGGCCCGCGTTGGCGGCGGGCTGGAGGTCGGGAAAGTTGAGATTCTGCGCGGTTTTCTGCTCGGTATAGATATAGCGCATCACTTCGGCGCCCAGCGCTTCGGCGGCTTCATCAAACGCGATGGAGTTGCCCTTGGACTTGTGCATCTCTTCGCCGCGAGCGTCGCGAACGAGCGCGTGGCCCAAGAGCGCTTTAAAAGGAGCTCGCCCGTCGATCATCGCGCTCATCGCCAGCATCGAATAGAACCAGTTGCGGAACTGGCCTGGAAAACTTTCGAGGACCAAATCCGCCGGAAACCATTTCTCCCAATACGCTTTGTCGGTCGAGTAGCGCATCGTGCTGAAAGGCACGATTCCCGCGTCCAGCCAGGGATTTCCGACGTCCTCGATCCGCTGTGCCAACCCGCCGCATTTTTCGCAGCGAATCTTGACGGCGTCGATATAAGGACGATGGGGAGAATTGCCTTCGAAGACTTCCCATCCCTCAACTGCCTTTTCCTTAAGCTCTTCCCGGCTGCCGATCACTACAAAGTTGCTGCAGTCCCCGCAGACCCAGATCGGCAGGGCGAGTCCCCAGAAGCGCTTCTTCGAGATCATCCAGTCGCTCATGTTACGAAGCCAGTCTTGCTCGCGCGCTTCGCCTTCCGGAGGAATCCACTTTATCCCCGGAACCACGCTCTGGATCCGCTCGCGCCAATCCATGCGGATGAACCACTCATCAACGGGGCGGAACACCAGCTCTTCTTTGCAGCGCCAACAGTGCGGATACACGTGCGGATATTTCTCGCGAGCGACGAGAAAACCGGAACTCTTTAGCGCGGCAATAATGTCGTCCGCGACTTCATTCGCGTTGCGTTTGCTGAATTGGCCGAACCCTTCAAGGAAAACGGAACTGTCGTCCAGCGGAGCGATAAAAGGGATGCCATTCTCTTTCCCGAGTTGCTGGTCCTCGGCGCCGCATCCGGGTGCGATTTGAACAAGGCCCGTGCCTTCGGTCTCACTGATTTCCTTCCAAGCGATGACGCGGTGAGCTTCCGCCGCGGTTTTTCCGCCGCCGGTTTCGCCGTACGGAAAAATGCCGCCCGGTGTTTTCTGTGCGGGGAGTTCGTCGAAGGGCCCCTGATACGTAAGGCCGATCAAATCCTTGCCGCGAAGTTCCCCCACGACTTCGACGCCGCCGCTACCTTTCAAAATCGTGCGAATCGAAGGCAGCTTGTGCGTCTCGTGTTTCCCTTCTACTTGCAGGTCTTGCAAGCGCTCGTGTTCGAAATTCCCCTTCGCAACATAATAGAACCAGTCGCCATGCTTGACCTTCAGGTAGGTCATCTCCGGATTCACGGCAACGGCCACGTTCGAGGTCAGCGTCCAGGGCGTCGTCGTCCAGATCAGCAGAGCAGTTCGCTCCTGGCCCACGTCCTGACCTTTGATCGGGAAACGCACAAAAACCGAAGTGTGCGTGGTGATGCGGCGCCCTTCGGCTACTTCCATCTGCGAGAGGCCCGTTCCGCAGCGCCCGCACCACGGCATGACGTCGTGCCCGCGGTAGATGAACCCCTCCGTGTGGCACTTCTTCAAAAACGACCAAATCGTGTAATTGTTCTCGTCAGAAAAAGTGAAGTAGCTGCCGCCATATTCAGCGGAGCCCAGCTTGCGGACAATCTCGCTGGCCCGCGCGGTTTCCGAGTGCCCGCTCGGCAGTTTCACCGTAAGCACGCGGTCACCGTCAGCCAGCGCATCGCGCAAGGCGATCAACACTTTGGGATCGTCCCAATCGCACCAATAGCCCAAACGGATGGATTGTTCTGTTTGCCGCGCGGCATACGTCAGCACTCGTTCTTTGCACGCGCGGACAAACTTCTCCATGCCGAACTCGCGAATTTCGCGCTTGGTTTTGAGCCCCAGGCTCTTCTCGACTTCCACCTCGACCCACAATCCCTGGCAATCAAAACCATTCTGGTAACGCAACGCGCGCCCGCGCATCGCGTTATAGCGCTGATACATGTCCTTGAGCGACCGGCCCCACGCGTGGTGCACACCCATCGGATTATTCGCCGTGATCGGTCCATCAAGAAACGACCATCGAGGGCCGTTGGCCGTCTGTTCACGAAGCTTCTGGAATATGCGATGTTCCTCCCAGAAACGCAAAGTCTCCCGCTCCATGGCGGGAAAATCGGGGACTCGTGGCACTGCTTTATAAATGTTCATAGGCAATATCTTCTTAGATTATCACAGCCGCCAAGCCCACCAAGCCCGTCCGGTTGCGCGCTGGAAGCGTGTCCACTACACTCAGCTTTTACTTCCAGCGGCCGGGAGATTGCTTGCGGACCATCCTCCGTTTTCTCATCTGGACTTTGGCAATTGTTTTGATCGTCGCGGGCGCGGTGGCTTGGTGGTTCATCTACCGGCCGCTACCGCAACTCGACGGCTTGATTTCCCTTCCCGGCCTGAAAAAGGAGGTGACCGTCGAGCGCGACAACTGGGGCGTGCCCCACATCCGCGCTTCTTCCCTCGTGGATGCCGTCGAAGCCCAGGGCTATGTGATGGCCCAGGACCGCCTCTGGCAATTGGATTTGCTGCGGCGCGCTTCGCGCGGGCAGCTCTCGGAGATCGTCGGCCCACTAGCGCTTAAATCAGACAAACAATTCCGCACTTTTGGTTTTTCCCGCGCCGCGGATCGCGACTTCGCCGCAATGGATAAAGACTCACGCGCTCTAATGGAAGCCTACGCCCGGGGCGTGAATCGCTTCATCGACCAGCATCAGAAGAGTTTGCCGCTGGAATTTTCTTTGCTCAATTACAAGCCCCAGCCTTGGCAGCCCTCGGACTCGCTCGTCATTGCCGGCTATATGTACCAAACGCTGACCGACACCTGGGAGAGAGAGCTAGACCGCGCCAAAGTCGAGGATCGCGTGGGCCCAGAGCGGTCCAAGGATTTATTCGCGGAAAATTCGCCGATGGACCATTTCGTCATCGGCGATCCGAACATGCTCAATGACGGCTCGAAAGCTTCGCCCGCGGCTCCTCGCCGTGAAAATGACGATGACGACGAAATGCCTGCCGACCCCCTTTTGAAGGCTGATGAGAGCGGCACCGGAAACGTTCGCACGCCGGAGACTTTCGCGGACCTTACCTCTGCTCTGTGGCCTTCCATCCAGAGCTACCTCGAGGAAACGCAAAATGAGATTCGCCAAGGATTGGGAAGCAACGACTGGGTTGTGAGCGGCGCGCACACGGCTACCGGCAAGCCGCTTCTTGCGAATGATACCCATCTCGAACTATCCATACCGCCAATCTGGTATGAAATTCATCTCAGCGCCCCAGGTTTCAATGCGCAGGGATTCACTCTGCCCGGCGCGCCGCTGATCGTCATTGGCCACAATGACCGCATCGCGTGGGGCTTTACGAATAACGGCGCCGATGTCCAGGACCTGTATATCGAAACGTTTAATCCCGCGGCGCCGGACGAATACCGAGTGAACGGCGCGTGGGTAAAAGCGCAAACTTTTGAAGAAGTGATTCACGTCAAGGGACAGCCGGACGATCACTTGAAAGTAGTCGCCACACGCCACGGCCCGGTCGTGCGCCGCGAAGGCGACAAGGTTTACGCCCTTCGCTGGACGGCGCTTGAACCAGGCGGGCTGGGAAACACATACAACTGGCTCTCGACGGCCCAAAACTGGCAGGAATTTCGCGAAGTCATGAAGCGCGTTTGGGGCCCCGGGCAAAATGCCGTGTACGCCGACGTGGACGGCAACATCGGATACATAATGGCCGCCCGCGTGCCCATTCGAAAGAAAGGCCACGGCGAAATTCCTGTTCCCGGCGACACCGGCGAGTATGAGTGGACAGGTTATATTCCATTCGATCAGCTTCCCCAGGCGCTCAATCCTGACAGCGGCCTCTTCGTTACCGCCAATGCGCGCGTCGTCGGTCCCAATTACAAACCGTATCTGACGGACCGCTGGGAAGAGCCCTATCGCACCGCGCGCATCTACGATCTCTTGCACAATAAGACCGATCTCCGTCCCATCGATATGCTGAAAGTCGAAACCGATACCTACAGCTATCCGCATGTTTTCCTTGCAGACCAGCTGTTAGCCGCGGCGAAAACGGCGCAGCCCAAGGATCCTCGCGCAAGGAAACTGGTGGATGGCTTGAAAGACTGGAACGGAATCGCGGATGCCGATTCTCCGCTTGTATCGTTCCTTGAGATGGCGCGCCGCGCGGCGTTGCAACTCATTCTTGAGCCTTATCTCGGAAAAGACACGAATCTTTATGAGTGGCGCAGCACCGCGTTTCTGCAAAGAGTACTGACCGACCGTCCCGCGAACTGGCTTCCTCCCGCATACAAGAGTTACGACGAATTGCTCGCTGCAGCTGCCGACCGCGCCGTTACTATGCTCGCGGAACAATCAAAAAGTGAGCGCGTAAAAGACTGGGAATGGAAGGAATTTGATTCTCTGGATATGCTGCATCCGCTTGGGCGCGAAGGCTTGCTAAAGCGATTGCTCAGCATCACCGGAAAACCGCAATCCGGTACGGCATACAGCGTGCGCGCCGCAACAACACACCACGGGCCCTCAATGCGGTTCATAGCCAATCTGGCCAATTGGGATGACTCGATTCTGCTGATCCCCGCCGGCGAATCCGGTCAACTCGGCAGCGGCCACTACACGGATCAATTCTCCTATTGGTTTCAAGGCAAACCCATCGTTACGCCGTTTAGCGAAGCGGCAGAAGCGAAAGCGCGGAAGCACACACTGAAGCTGATGCCATATTAGTGATTCGAAGCGATCTCATCCTCGCATGCCTGAATCGCCGGAAGTAGAAGCGATCGCGCGCACCCTGCGCCCCTTGATTGCGCACCGCCGCATTCGCTGCGTTCATGTCCTGCACGCGATTGCCACGAAACCGCAAAGCCCTGCTCATCTTGCACGAATTGCGGAGGGTCAGCGAATCGTCACGGTGAAGAGGCTCGGCAAATATCTTTTTCTCCGGCTAACGAACGGAATCGTCACGCTGCATTTCCGTCTCGACGGGCAGCTTCTTTGGTTTTCCAACGCGCGACAAATGCTCGAAATTGCCAACCAACTCGGCTCTGGCGTCCACCTCGACGTCGCTTTTGAACTGGACCATGGCGTTCTCGGCTTCGCGGATCGACGCCATTTTGGTCGTGTTCAAGCCTGGGAATCGGAAGAAGTCTGCCACGCGCTGGCTGCTTTGGGCGTGGACGCCCTGTCGCGCGACTTTACGTCGGCCCAACTCGCGAAATTGCTGACGATTTCAAAACGCCCACTAAAGGACTTTCTGCTCGATCAAACTCGTGTAGCGGGCATCGGCAATATCTATTCCTGTGAATCGCTCTGGTATGCGAAGCTCGACCCGCGCCGTCGAGCCAATTCCCTAAACGCCGCGGAAGCCCGGCGTCTCCACAAAGCGATTGTTTCCGTTCTCGCGCGTGCCTTAGAATGCTGTCTACATCCGGCGCCTGACTTTCGCGACCCGCAATGGTGGTTTCAAGGCCTGGAAAGAATTCTTCGCGCGTACTGCCGCGAAGGAAAACCATGCCGCCGTTGCGGAAACGGGATCAGACGCATCGCGCAAGGCGGCCGTTCAACATATTTTTGTGCGCACTGTCAAGAATAGAAGCCGAGGTCACAAACCGTTCGCGTGAATTCACCTGCTCCCAAGAAGCCTGAACCGCCCAAAAAGCCCGACTTCGAGCGCTCACTCGCTCGTCTCGAAGAAGTCGTCCGCCGCCTCGAAAGCCCGCAGCTTTCGCTCGACGACGCCATGAAACTGTTCGAAGAAGGTGTCGCCCTTTCCCGCGAATGCCAAAAGCAACTGGAAGAGGCCGAAGGCCGCGTCGAAATCCTCCTGAAAAAAGCCGACGGCAAACTGACCGCCGAGCCGTTCGATCCCGAAGGCGAGACCGAGTCGTGACCGCGCCACATCCCCTGGGAACGCCAATCTTCCGGTTGGCGTGCGCCCCGACTTCTCTCCCACGCATCCAATTCCCTCAACAATGAATCCCCCCACCTTCTTCGAAGAAGACCGCGTAGCGGTCGATGCGACTCTCGACCGTCTAATGCCCCCAGAAACAGCGCCGCCGCCTTCGATTCACCAGGCCATGCGCTACAGCGTCTTCGCGGGAGGAAAGCGCATCCGCCCGATTCTCTGCCTCGAAAGCGCTCGCATCTTCGATTCGAACGTAGCGCCCGCGCATTATCCTGCCTGCGCCATCGAGTTCATTCACACCTACTCGCTGATCCACGACGATCTTCCCGCGCTCGACAACGACGATCTGCGCCGCGGCAAACCCACGTGCCACAAGAAATTCGGAGAAGCCGCCGCCATTCTCGCCGGTGATGCGCTGCTTACGCTAGCCTTTGAGACGATTGCCGCCGCGCCCGTCGATGCCAATCGCCGCGTCGCTATGCTGGCGGAAATCTCTCGCGCTGCGGGAACGATTAACGGCATGGTTGGCGGCCAAGTCGCCGACCTCGAAGCGGAAGGCAAGCGCGTCGAGCCGGAAATGCTCGAATACATTCACCGCTCAAAAACAGCCGCTCTTATCCGCGCGGCCATTTCTTCCGGAGCCATCTGCGCCGGGGCTTCGGCCGACGATGTCGCTCGACTGAGGAGCTTCGGCGCTTCCCTCGGACTTCTCTTCCAGGTGACCGATGACATTCTGGACGTGGAAGAATCTTCTGCGGCGCTGGGAAAAACGGCGGGAAAAGACATAGCGCAGCAAAAGGCGACCTATCCTGCGGTTTATGGTCTCGATCGGTCTCACCAGATCGCGAATGAGCTCGCCGCCAAAGCCATTAGCGAGCTGACCCCTTTTGGCGAGCGCGCCTCTCGTCTCCGCGAAATCGCGGACTACCTCGTTCAGCGCCGCGCTTGACGCGTCTGACCCTGCAGCCAATCTCAAACTCTCCGCCGCGCCTCCGGACTCTCCGTGCTCTCTGCGGCCTCTGTGTTAAAATCCCCCCGCGCCCCTCCTCGCTCTCTCCATGCGAACCGATCACCGAGCCGCAACCGCGAACCTTCCATGAAATCTAAATCCCCGCGCACCCGCCTCGATCTTCTTCTCGTCGAGCGCGGCCTCGCCGAATCCCAACAAAAAGCGCAAGCCATGATTCTCGCCGGCGAAGTGCGCGTGAACAATGTGAAAGCGCAGAAAGCCGGAATGCCAGTTGCCCACGACGCGCAACTTGACGTCAAGAGTCGCCACTTCAAATATGCCAGCCGCGCAGGCTTAAAACTCGAGGGCGCCCTCCAAGACTTTGCAATCAATCCGGCACGTCTCATTTGTCTCGACGTTGGCGCGTCCAGCGGCGGCTTCACCGATTGCCTGCTCCAGCACGCCGCCGCGCGAGTCTACGCCGTCGATGTAAATGTCGCCCAGCTCGCCTGGAAGCTCCAAAAGGATCCCCGTGTAACCGCCATCCAACGTAACGCGCGTGAACTGAGCCGCGAGGACGTCCCTGAATTGGCGGACCTCGTCGTTGCCGACGTCTCTTTCATTTCCGTCTGCAAAATTCTGCAGCCCGCTTCCCTGTGTGCGAAACCGGACGCGACTTTTCTTATTCTCATCAAGCCCCAATTCGAATTGCGACGCGATGACGTTGGCCCGGGCGGAATCGTACTGGATACCCGCTTGCATGAAAAGGCCATCGCCAAGGTGCGAAAAGCCGCCGAAGCCGTAGGCTTGTCTTGCATAAAGGTCTGCCCCAGCCAATTGACCGGCGCGGAAGGCAATCAAGAGTATTTTCTCCACGCTCGCAAAGCGCTCCTGAAGTAGAATCGCAGACAGTTATGCAGACAGCGCAAGCCTTCAAAACGATCGGCGTCATTTCGCGTCCGCGCCGCTCAAATCTTTCCACCGTCGTCCCGCCTCTCCTCCAGTGGCTTCAAGGTCGTGGCCTCCGCGTGATTTTCGATGAGGAGACGGCCTCTGCTTTGCCCCATCCGTCGAAAGGACAAACCCGCGAGCATCTCGCTGACCAAGCGGATATTCTTCTCGTGCTCGGCGGAGACGGCACGCTGCTGGCAGCGGCTCGTGTGGCCGCGTCGCGCTGTATTCCCATTCTTCCCATCAATATGGGCAGTCTCGGCTTCCTAACCAGCTTCACCGTCGAAGAACTCTACCCCGCGCTTGAGGAGACTCTCGCCGGCAGATCTTCGATGAGCCAGCGCGTCATGCTGCAAGTGGAACTTTTGCGCGGGGAGGCGGTGGTCGATCTTCAGCACGTGCTGAACGATGCCGTCGTCAACAAAAGCGCCCTCGCTCGTATGATTGAACTCGAACTGTTCATCGATGACGATTTTGTCTGCCGTTATCGCGCGGACGGTCTTGTCCTTGCCACCCCGACCGGTTCGACCGCCTATTCCCTTTCCGCAGGTGGTCCCATCGTTCACCCTTCCGTCGAAGCATTCGTCATCACCCCGATTTGCCCGCACACGCTCACCGACCGCCCGGTTATCGTGCGCGATTCCTCCTGCATCGAAGTCAAGCTTGCAGGAAACGCTGAATCCGTATTTTTAACTCTGGACGGCCAAAAAGGCATCCCCATGGAGTCTGAAGACCGCATCCGCATCACGCGTTCCCCGCAGTGCCTCAAACTGATCCAGCCCCCAAAAAAGTCCTATTTCGAAATCTTGCGCAGCAAACTCAAGTGGGGCGAAGTCTAGTTCTCTGATTCATCGCCCCTTCTTCAGTTTGGAGTTCTTCTGCGGCCCGGAACCTGGAGCAAAATGTCGGTAGCGCGCCGTTTTCAGAAAACCGCTTCATCCCTCCAAATGGCTTGCAAATAGCGCACGCAAATTTCCAGAACGCCGCGTCTGGACTGTGACGCCATTAAACCTATGCCAGTTTGCAGGCTGCTCCTACTTTGCTGGCGGCGTCGAGTCGGCGACTACACTCAACGGAATTCCCAGCGTACCTGTGTGGCCGGACCTCAGATCGTAGACGCCCGTTCGTAGATAGACGTCTCCCGGCGGGACATCTATCTCGAGATGGAATGGGAGCCCTTTCGTTTGGAGCTCTGCGTAAACCGCCGGTGCCAATGCGAGCCTGCTCTTGCGTTTCAATATGTTGATGATCTTGCCGTCCCGATCGTAAGCGACAAGCATCGCCTCAATGCTCCCGCGCCGCACGCCATCCGGAGTGGTTTCAAAGGCGAAGCCGTCGAGCGAGACTACAACGTCGGCGCCATACCGCGTGAAAGGACCCTTCATTTCTGTGTTGAGCCCGGCGCGACGGGCATCGGGAGCGGGTTGCGGGCGAACAGGCGCGACCCGGATTTTGTAAGTAATTTGATCGAAGTTGGGCATGCCAAAGCCTACCAGCGGAATCAGCGGATCATCGGCGGCTGATTCGGCGGATTGGCCTGTCTCCGGCTTATCGGCGTAATAGCCGCGACGATAGGAAAGCTTATAGTCCGCGTTAATGAGTTTCACTTTGATGCGGCGATACTTGCCGTCGGTTCTGTTGTTGGCCGGCGCGTAAGCAATCGTATAGTAATGTGAGCCTTCGTCGGCCGCTTTAGCCATGGCTGCGTCCAGGCCGTTGCTGTTGTAGAAGGCGCGGCCTCCCGTGTCCTCAGCGATCGTTTCCATGGCGATTTGCGTGATAGCGAACTCATGCAACATTTCTTCTTGACTGTCGACAGTTATGTCCATGAAACCGTCACCGATAAGGCCGCGCGCGGAGACGGGATAAATAGCCACCTGCGCGGCGGCGAGCATGTCCGAGGTTTGTTGCACATGTTCCTGATGTCTGGGAGTGTGTACTTTGTCTTCGGGAAAGAAGCTGATGGGGAAAGTATCCGCGAGCCAAATCACATTTTTCCGCGCGGGTATGCCCGAAAGATAGCGCGCGAGTTGCTGAAAGGCTAGCAATGTCAGATCACTGCGGTTACCCGTCCTGAAGGCGGTCTCTTCTCCGAGATACTGTTTCGCGGCGCCGACCGCGGCCGGCGCCGCTTGCATCATGATCATGGCAGCGAGACCCGCCTCCTCGGCTGCGTGTCGCGACGGGGTTGGGTTCAGCCAAGATGACTCAGGAATGACACCGGATTTCTTATCGTCCAGTGCGGCGGCCAGGCCGGAGAAGTCGGTCGTGAATCCGCGAACCATTCGCAATTGCGTGCTGAGCGTGAAGATCGCGAGGCGTGTTCCGGGCGGTACTGTTTTCAAGTATTTAATCGCCTGGTTGCACACGTCTTTCTGGAACCAAGGATACGTATTCAACAAATCGATCAGAAGGACGTTGACGGAATCCGCGCCCTTCACTGTGGGATAGTTGCTGAAAACATTCGCTGGCATCGGCGGCAGCACGATTGGCGTTGCCGTCACGCCCTTGTGCTCCTCGAAAAACGAAATCATCTGCGGCTGTCCGTCTTCGGTGACCCGAAAATCTTGCTTGTGCAACCCGGGGACTGGCTCGCCCTTTCCCTGGGTAACAACCACATCCTCCAGCACAACCCGCACCTCGGACTTTATCGTTGGCTGATCGCTGACTCCAGCGGTCTGCGAAACCTGCGCGTTGGCTGAAAGAGCTAGAAGGAAGGCGAGAGCGAACGAACCATAATGGTAACGATACATTGAGGTTGTCCTCAGATGCAGCCACTCATCAGGTAAGACGCTCGCGAGCGCACATCAGTTTCTTTGTTCCGCGCGTATCTCGGCTCATCAACGTTTTCCTTCACTTTGACGTATAGTCTCGGAACAGCACATAAACCCGCTCGCCGAATACCAGGCCCTTCCTTCAACCGGCTTTATGGAAGACGCGCAGAGCGTCCTGCCACCATCACAACCCTCCCGGAAAGCGCGCTCCCGATAACGCGCTTGCGTTAATCAGGCACAAGGGAAAGTCGCTCGCAAAGGCGGCTCTCGGCAAATCTTGGGAACTCAGTATTTGGTTGTGATATCTACAGTCAGTGCTCGATTGGCTTGGCTGTCGTAGTTATAAGCGACAAGAAATGAAGTTTCCGTGTTTTGTGATGGAGATGTAATCTGCGCTCCGACCAAAACTACAGACGGTGGTGCTAGTCCTCTAATGAAAAGGCAACTGAACTGGGTCCTAATGGCCGTCTTGGCTGTGACGCCATCTATCGGGATGTTTTTCCTCCCTCGTGTTTCTGGCGCTTCAAAACATGTTCCTTCTCTAAGCCGCGGGAAGTATCTTGTTGAAGCGGTCGCCATCTGTTTTGAATGTCATTCTGAGCGGGATTTTGCAAAACCCGGTTGGCCAATTCCTCCAGGCCGTGTTGGTAGTGGCCGCATTTTGCGGGGCGATGGTACTCCTGAGCAGATCATCGCCCCGAACATCTCGCCAGACAAAGCCACCGGAATCGGCGCATGGAGCGATGAAGAAATAGTTCGAGCGATAGTAGGCGGGGTCGGACACGACGGAAAGCTATTGAACCCCGAGATGCCGTATCGCTACTTTCGCGTGCTAAGCAGGACGGACGTTGATTCGATCGTGATGTACCTCAAAACGATTCCTCCAGTTAGCAACAAACTTCCGAAGATGGCCAGCTACGTACCTGGAAAGTTTCCGCCAGGAGTGGCAATGGATACGATTCGGCTTAGGATGAGTTCGAACGCCGTGAAGCGAGGAGCATACCTCGTTAGGCTTGGCGGTTGCGAGACGTGTCATACACCTACAAACGAGCAAGGCTTCATTTCAGGAATGGAATTCGCGGGCGGTACGGTTTTTCGTCATGGCAATCAGGCGGCTGCAAGTTCAAATCTGACTCCCGACCTTTCTGGAATCGGTCGCTATACCGAGCAGCAGTTTATCCAGATTATTAAGACCGGTCGCTCTGGCAACAGGCCAATCAACTCGGCGATGCCTTGGCTTTTTTATCGCCATCTGACCGACACCGACCTGGCAGCGATATTCGCCTATCTTAAGGCGTTGCCTCCGATATCACACATAATCGACAATTCCCAGCCGCCTGCCTTTTGTCCCATGTGTCGCAATGAGCCTGGCCTCGGAAATCGCAACTGAATATGCAAACAAGAGCCCATCCTTTAGCCCGGACGCGAAAGCCGCATAACCGGACGCTGACCAACCATCGAAATACCAGGTACCAAAATTCCCCGGAACAAACCCTTGACAGAGAAGCCTTAGAATGGTACTCTCTTGACAAGTAATTCTGTTGATCCTTTATGTGGCGGCTTCTCTGCCGCTTTTTTTATTTTCAGCGGGCCCCTTTGAGCGCCTCGTGGCCTCCAAGCGCCGCATTTCGATCCGGTATTATGTTTACTTCCATGCCCTTTAGAATCAATATTTACAGAATATCGCGCAAACATTGATTCTAAAACACTTACAGAAAACCTAAGTCATTTAGATGCAACACTTACAAAAAACCGGGGGGTGGCACGGGCTTCCGTCTGCGCTTCACTTTGAAACGACGCCGCACTGCATCCGACCCTTGCGCGCGGAACCAACAGAAAACGTCTTTCCCGTTAAATGAACCGGGGCCGCCGCGTCGGCGCCAACGTATCCGTACGAAGAAGGTCGTCCTGCGTTTCGCGCCGCCTTATCAGTTTCGTCCGAGTCCCATCAATCAGCACCTCGCTCGGCCGCGTTCGTGCATTGTAGTTGGAAGCCTGCGTCATTCCATAGGCGCCCGTAACCCAAATGGCCAGAAGATCCCCCGGCTGAACTTCGCCGAGCGGCCAATCGTGCAACAAGCAATCGCCTGTCTCGCATACAGGGCCAACAATGTCAACGCGATGAGAGGGAGGCTTTTGGTCGCCTGCCTCGCGCACAATGCGCGTAATGGGATGTATCGCGCCGTAGAGCGCCGGGCGCAGCAGGTCGTTCATCGCCGCATCAACGACGACAAATGTTTTCCCGCGGTTCTTTTTTGTATAAATCACTCTCGTCAACAAAATTCCCGCGCTCGCGATAATCGAGCGTCCCGGTTCAAGGAGCAAATGAATACCGAGCGGCCGCACGCATTCCGCAACCATCCGCGCATACTGCTCGCGCCCGGGAGTCTTCTCCGCCGTATAGCGCACGCCCAGTCCGCCGCCCAAATCAAGATACTCCAGCGGAATTCCCGCGCGGCGCAACTCCTCCACGTAACCCGCAATGCGGCGAAATGCGCGGCGGAACGGAGTGAGCGAAACAATCTGCGAACCGATATGCGCGCTGATTCCCTTCCACCGCAAATGCTTGGAATCCTTGTACGCCAGATAGAGCCGGCGTGCTTCCGGCCAATCCAAACCGAATTTGTGAGTGTGGCTGCCGGTGGAAATGTGCGGATGGCCCCCGGCCGCAACATCCGGATTGACGCGAATCGCGACAGCTGGAATTTTTCCTCCGCGCTTTGCATTGCGTTCTGCTTCTTCCACCAGCACTTCCAGCTCCGCTTCGGACTCGACGTTAAAAAGCAGAATTCCCCCGCCGTGCCGCGCGCTCCGTCCGCCGCTCGAAGACGGCGAGTATTGCAACGCATCGCGAATCTCGTGCCGGGTTTTGCCCACGCCAGAAAACACAATCCGGTCTCCTCGAATTCCGAGGTGGCCAAGATGCTCAAGTTCGCCGCCCGAAACAATGTCAAAACCGCTTCCCAACTTTGCGAGATGACTCAAAATGGAAAGATTCCCGTTGGACTTCACGGCAAAGCATATCGTGCGCGGAATCTTGCTCAGCCCCCGGTCGAACTCCCCAAAAGCGTTCGTAATCGCCGCGCGGCTATAGAAATAAGTAGGCGTTCCGAAGGAAGCACCGGCCGCCACGAGATCGACCCCCTCGCAAAACACGTGCTCAAGGCCTTTCTCGCGAGGGGCATCCCTCCAGCCGAACTCCGGCGTGAATTCCGCTGGGTCCACAAATTTTAGTTTCTTGCGTGAATGGGCAGCCGGCGCGCTCATCGCACCTTCACCACCACCAGTGTCCGGTCATCCGCCAGCGGCGCGCCTTGCGCAAACCATTCCACGTCTCGAAAAATCAAGTCTGCGAGTTCAGCGGCGCTCACGGCATGCTGTTGCTCGATCAGCAGACGCAGCTTCTCCGTTCCGAAGAATTGCCCCTCGCTGTTGCTTGTCTCGGAAATCCCGTCGGAGTGAAAAACCAGAATGTCGCCGGGCGCAAGCGACACGCCCCATTCGTCGTAGCTGACCTCTTCAAAAATCCCGAGTGGAAATCCCGTAAGCGCAATCTTGTCGCAGCGTCCATCTTTATACAGCAGCGGCTGCGATTGCCCTGCGTTTGCGACGCGTAACTTGCTCCGGCCCTTCTGCCAGGTCGCGAAACACGCCGTCATAAAGCGGCCCTCGATGCGCCGCTCGCCGACGATCTGGTTCATCTGCTTCAACATTTCGGCGGGCTGAAGTTTCTGCGGCGCAAGGCTTCTCATAATGCCGATGGCCACGGCGCCGTAAAGCGCCGCGGCAGTTCCCTTTCCGCTGACGTCTCCGAGCGCGATCCCCAATTGTTGCGGCCCATAGCGCAAAAAGTCGTATAAATCTCCGCCCACTTCTCTGGCGGAAAGATACCGCGCCGCCATGTCCAGGCCGAAGTCCTCAGTCGGCACAGACCGCAGAAGCGCGCCCTGAATGCGCTTCGCCGCTTGCAAATCGCGCTCGAGCCGCGCCTCGTCGCGAGCCACTTGCTCGTACAGCCGCGCGTTCTCCAAAGAAACAGCGAGATTTGCAGCCAGAATCGAAAGCGTCTGAACGTGATCCACGGTGAAATAATTCAACTGCGGACTTTCTAGATCCAGCACTCCGATCACTTTCCCTTTGTGCATCATCGGAATGGCCAGCTCCGAACGCGTCTCCGGATTCACCATCAGATACCGCGGATCCACCGTCACGTCCGGAACTACCACCGCTTCTTTCAAAGCCGCGGCTGCGCCCACAATCCCTTCGCTTGCCGCCACGCGCATTTTTCCTTGAACGCGCTGCCCGTGTTTTACATCCACACGATGACGAAACACTTTCTGATCTTCGTCATACAACATGAGACTCAATATCTGGTAATCGATAACTCGCTTTATTTGCTCGGCGGCGCGCCGCAACAATTCCTCGACGTCGAGGATCGAGCTCGTCTCGCGCCCCACTTCATTCAGCAGCAGGAGTGTTTCCGCCTGCGCTCGCACGCGTTGGAACAACCGCGCATTTTCGATGGCCACCGCCAGCCGGCTCGCGAGAAGCGTCAATATGCTCTGCTGCTCGCGCGTGAAATAATTCAGGTGCCTGCTCTGAATATCGAGCACGCCCACGCATTTCCCCTGCAGCATCAGCGGCACCGCCAGTTCAGAGCGCACACTCTCAATGGCGTTGATGTATCTTGGATCTTTTGAAGTATCGCTTACCCGTACGGGGTGCCCCGTGGCAGCCGCCGTCCCGGTGATTCCTTGCCCGATCGGAACGTGCAGATTGTCGGCAAGTTCCCGGGGATATCCAATGGAAAATCTGTGCTTGAGGTACGCTCCGTTCCCTTCGACCATGAGCACCCCAAAGATTTCATAGTCGACATGCCTTTTTATGAGTGCCGCGCTGCGCGCCAGCACCTCGTCCAGATCGAGCGAAGCATTGACCTCTTCACCGATCTCGGCCAGTGTGCCCAGAACTTCGGCGGAAACCTCCGTTGTCGTAGTGGCCGCCGCATGTGCGGCGGTCGTGTCTTTCGGTTCGCTCGTGGGATTCATGGACTCATTACATTATAGCAGGCAGGCGTGGACCGACTGCGGGTACTCCATCTGGGGGGCAATACCGGTATGGCAGGGACTGACCGTTGCAAACGTTTCGCTGGCCTATCGCCGTGCTGTCAAGTGCTCGCCTTTTTCGCTTTGTCCGGCGGCGTCAGCGTCAGCACTCCGACTCCCTGCAAATTGCGATAGCGCTCTGCATAATCCAGCCCAAACCCCACCACGAATTCGTTGGGGATGCTAAATCCTACATACTCAGCCTGCACCGCCGCGATGCGCCGTTCCGGCTTGTCCAGAAGCACCGCGACGCGCAACCGCTTCGGCTTGCGCTGTTCAAGGATCCGCAAGAGGTATTGCAGCGTCATCCCCGTGTCCAAAATATCTTCTACCACAATGACCGTCCGTCCTTCGATACTCGCGTCCAGATCTTTTGTGAGTCTCACCTGCCCGGAAGACCGTGTGTCTTTTCCATAGCTTGACACCGCGATGAAATCCAGCGACACCTCGCCCGGGATTCCGCGGGCCAGATCGGACAGAAAGAACACCGCTCCCTTCAAAACGCCCACCAGAAGCAGCGGCTCTTCCGGGAAATCCTGGCGAATTTGTTTTGCGAGCTCTTGAATCCGTCGTTGAATGCGGCCGCGTGGAATAAGAATCCGCACTTTTTCGCCCGGGAGTCCCAGCATGCTTCGGATTGTTTTTTTCTTCGTGGCCATGGTGTTCCCCAAACTAGAACCGCGACTCTAGCGCACGTCCTAGTTCGCGAGCAAGGCACATGTGCCAATCTCCCGACGGGCCGTGCACACGTGAGTACGATGCACCCCATCTGCCGTGTGCTCTCGGCCGCGTTTACGTGATTGGCTCGTTGTGAAACTAAAACGCGCCTCGGCTATACTCCAAGTCCCGGAGACCTTGCTTGCTGGAAGCCGCCAAGAGCACGCTCCTTATCCTCAGCGCGCTGTTTCCCATCGTGAACCCGTTGGGTGGCAGCCCAATTTTTCTGGCGCTGACGCGAGGTTATTCGGCCTCGGGCCGTCGCGCCCTCTCGCGACGCATCGCCATGAACAGTTTTATTCTTCTGGTTTGTTCATGCCTTATCGGAACTTACATCCTGCGCTTTTTCGGCATTTCGCTGCCAGTGGTTCAGGTCGGCGGAGGACTAATCGTAATTTCCACAGGTTGGGCAATGCTGAATCGCACGGAGAATGACGAGGACGACCGTGAAGGAAAAGTCCGCAAGAGAGTGGCTCCTCGCGATGAATTCAAAAATGCGTTTTATCCCCTGACGCTGCCTTTGACCGTCGGCCCGGGCTCTATCTCCGTCGCTATCACTCTCGGAGCCAACGTCCCCCAGCACCATGGCATAAATATCCTGGGCCTGCTTGCCGTGATCATCGGATCCTTCATCATCGCCGTGAGCATCTACCTCTGCTATGGCTTTTCGGAACACCTCGCGCGCGCGCTAGGAGCCACGGCGATGACCGTCATCATGCGCCTGTCGTCATTTCTGCTGGTCTGCATCGGCGTACAGATTCTTTGGAACGGCGCCAAAGCTTTGATCGTCGCGCTTCCCGCGTTCGCCCGCTAACCTGGGTACTTATTCGAACCGCGTCAACAATCGATACAAGTCACGCTGACGCCGTGTAGCTCCTCCGCGTGCTTAGTAATTCAAATGGAAATTCAGCAAATGCCAGTGATAGATGAACCAAAAGAATCCCACGCACCCGAAAGCCAGAAAGGTGTTCCAGATTTTGTTCCACAACCACTGCTGCCCGTCGGCCCACGACTTCACCATGTTGTAGATAGCCACCAGCGACCCCAAACCGGCGACAAGACCCAGCACTTGCAAAAGATGCAGCCATGGATCGGTATGCTCTGACAAACCCGAAGGATTGCTGAGCTTGCTGACAAAAATCAGCAGCCCCACGGCATAGATCACAACGCCGAAGCAAACCAGCCGGACCAGCATGCGCAAACGTTTCGCGCCGGAATCCAACGTCAGCGGCTTTCCATAATGCTTTCGAATCATCGCGCCGATCGGCCACATCAGCAGAGTCAGAACGATAACGGACAAGCTGAATCCTATGAGGAAGTAGTTCACGCTCTGCTTGTCGAGCGTGTTATTCACCTGCTGAAACACCATGAATGGATAATCGATGTACGCAACGCGCCGCCCCGTGGCGTCATTGACGAAGGCAATCTTTGCCTTTCCATCCACGTCGCGAAACACCATCGGCGCTATTTCACGATAATGGAGCAGCTGCTGGTTCAGCCCTTTGGAACCCTCCATCGAGATGGTGTTGTCTTTGGAATTTACGGTAACTTTTGTCTGGCCAATCATTCCGGTCACGGCCAGAACATTCGTCTCGAATCGCCGGCTCACTTCGTAGATCCCGGCGACGCTTCGCGCATCCTGAGCCGCGGTCGGCATTACCGGCTCGCTTGGCGGCGCCCCAGGAAAATACCGGTCCATGAATTTATCGTACAGCAGGCCTCGAGCGTCTATTTCTCCCCGCCCGGCGCTGTTGTAAGAGACGAAGAGTCCCGCATCGGCATCCAGAATTAAGAACAAGTCGCTGTGGAAGGAGACGGTGTCTCCTCCATGCGAGATAACACGGTGCCCGTTTTCCGACTGCTCATAGAAACCCAGGCACATCGCGTTCATGGCCGGAGGCCATCCCTTCTGCCGCGCATGCATCTCCACCGCGGTCTCCGGTTTCAGGATTTGCACGTCTCCATAACGCCCGTTCTGCAGGTGCATGATCATGAAGTGCGTCATGTCCACCGCCGACGCCGAGAGCGAGCCCGCAGGAGCAACCTGCACATATTCGAACGGCTTCGGTTCACCCGAACCCAGCAAGTATCCCTTTGACATAAACGGTTTTAGCGCATCCGGGAGCGGCTGGCGAAACGAGGCATGCGTCATGTTCAGCGGCTTAAAAAAATGTTCTTCCACGTAGTCGTTGAAATTCTGCCCAGAAGCACGCTCGACGATGTACGCCGCCAGAGTCGTCGCATAATTCGAATAGGCAGGCGTCGTTCCCGGCGGAAAAATCCTCGCGGGCATGTGCACGCGCAAATATTCCGGGATGGGCCGCAGGTCTTCTGGCGAGCCCACAAACAAGTCTTTGGCGGTCTCCTCAAAACCTGTTCGGTGCGTCATGATGTCACGCAGTGTGACGGGTTTGCCGAACGCCGGAGGAATCTTGAAATCCAGATAGTCGTTGACGTCGCGGTCCAGATCCAGTTTGCCTTGTTCGACCAGTTGCATCACCGCGGTCCAGGTGAACAGCTTTGAAATCGATCCAGGCCGGAACAGCGTGGTCTCCGGAGAAACCGGCTCTTTCTTTGCCACGTCGGCATAGCCGTAGCCCTTCGCGAAAACCAGCTTCCCGTCCTTGACCACCGCAATCACTGCACCCGCGATGTCCGCGTGCTCGATCTCCTGCGGCAGGAACCCATCGAAGAATGCTCCGAGGTCGTCGGCATTCAAGTCATGCGCTTGCGGTGCTCCTTGCGCGGAGACTGCGGCATGGGCTAGCGCCGCCGGCGCTTTCGAATCCGGCGTTTTGGGCGTTTGTGCATAGATCGCCAAGCAACCGAAAAGCGCCGCACAACCCAGCCACCCGAGTCTCGCGCGTATTGATTTTTTCACTGTAACAGCCTCCCTGTTCACCTGGTGCTGTTCGAAAAACAATTAGCTACGTCCGTGAACCGTGTTACCGGCCCTCTGACATCTGAAACATTTGTTGCATTCTTGTGTGAGGGAGACTAAGTAGCAAGCGCGCGATTGTCAAGTGTTTTGCTGGGGCTCGCCCCGCCTCCTTGGAAGGGCGGCGCGGCAGTAGAAACACTCGTATCTACGGCCCACAATTGGTGCAGTTCAGTGGCTCGGGGTTTCCCCGCCCTTACCAAGCGACTGCTTCAAGTAGCCTGAAAAATTCGCCTGCTGCAACGACCGGAATTCGATGCACGCATTCACTCTGTCCTTCGCGTTTTGAAGAATTCGTTCGGTCCCCGGAATATTTTGATTGGCAAAGAACTCTTGCGCATCATCCCGCAGCTTTCCATCGCAGAAGACGCCCGCGACGCTTGCCAACCCTCCTCCAAGTGAGGCATCTGCCTTCGCCATGATTGCCTTGAAGTTGCTCTTGAAAAGCTCCCACGCGTCAGCCTGGGTATTGACGTTCTGCAATGGGCCCGCAACAAGGTACAAATCCTGGTTCTTCACGTCGGGGCCCAGAGCAAACTCCATGGTGCGTTTAGCCAGCTCTGCGCTCGGAAATTGCCCGAGCGCTCCGAAGTAGTTGTAATACTCCTCCGGCGTTTTCGCCGCCTTCATCCGCGCCAGGTACCGGTCGTAGAGGCCGGCATTCCCCTCCAGCGCGGCTACGGAAAGCGCATTCGCCGCGATAGCCGCGTCCACGGAATTCGGATCCTTCATGTATTGCTCCACGATCGCGCGCGATTTTTCGATTAATTCAGGATCGCGGCCATACGTTGCCAGCGTTCCGAATACGTCGGAGCGCAAACCCCGCCTATCATCCGATTCGCCGGGCGCTGATGCTTCCCCCAAATCGCTCGCGATCGGCTTGAGCAGATTGCGAACCCACTGCTCGAATGCGGGCCGATCCGCTTGTCCAACGATGTAATCGTGAAGAACTGAAAAGTGCTCCGTCATGGCGTCCACCGTGGCTCGCGTCCGCTCGCCTTTCATCTTCTCAAGCGTGGCAAGATAATCTCCGACGTTGAGCCGTCCGACGCGTACCATGGCCCACTCATCACCGAGAAACTGAATGCGTTCTTCCGGCGAAAAACTCATTTCCAGTTCGTCACTCATTTTTGCAAACACGCCTGGTTCATAATTGCTCCGGTAGTATCCGCGCCCTCCCGCGTTTGCATATACCCACGGGGGACAGCCCGGCAACTCAAAAGTCTGTTGCCGCTGCGCCAGCAAGAAATAGGTCCCATCCTTTGCTCCTGCTGCACGAAGATTTACCGGGATTTGCCAAATCTCCTGTGAACCGGCAGCAAGCCTTTCCGCGTCCCCGAAATAGCGCTCCTGCGACAGAGTTACTTGCGTCGTTTCTTTGATCTTCTTTTTCTTGAAGCGTCCGCCGCTGCTGCCCCCGCCTGCACACACCGATTTCACGGTAATGAGCGGAGCGCCGGATTGCTGCGTAAAGCTCGCCATGATCTTGTCGACTGGTTTTTCGGAGGTAGCCGCCACTTGGTCCCAAAAGTCTTCCGCCGCGGCGTTTCCGTACGCGTGCCTTTCCAAATAAGCGTTAGCGCCTCTCCGAAAAACTTCCGGCCCCACGTACGCTTCCACCATTCGCAGAACTGACGCGGCTTTGCCATACGCGATCCCGTCGAAGAGCGTCTGGATGTCGGCCGTGGTGTCCGCCTTGCCCCGGATCGGACGCACCGATGCAATCGCATCCGTCAAAAGAGAGTCCTGCGTCTGTTGAATCTCTTCCCGCTCGGCGTGACGCTCCGGTGTCCACGATTCGACCGGCTTAAAGGCCATCCAGGTTGCAAATCCTTCATTCAGCCAGATGTCATTCCACCACTTCATGGTCACCAAGTCGCCGAACCACATATGCGCCATCTCGTGGGCCAGCACGTCCACCACGGCGCGATGCGCGTCCACCGAGGCGTTCTTGTCGTTGATCGTCAGCAGCGTTTCCCGATACGTGATTGCCGCCGTGTTCTCCATCGCGCCCGCGGAAAAATCAGGAAAGGCGATGATATCCAGCTTATGGAACGGATACTTAGTCTGGTAATACGAGTCGTAAAACTTCAAAATGTTTTCCGCGGAGAGCAGCGCGTAGGACAGCAGGTCTTTCTTCTCCGGCACCGCGCAAACGCGGATGGGAATGCCATCCGCTCCGCCGGTGATGCACGCGAAGTCCCCCACCATCATCGCCACGAGGTAGGAAGACATTTTTGGCGAATCAGAAAACTGCAAGGTGTGCTTGCCGCTCTCGGGCCCCGGCGTATCGGATAGGATTGTCCCGTTCGAAATCGCCGTGTCGCCTTTGTCGACGACGAGTGCGATCCGAAACAACGCTTTGTATGCGGGCTCATCGAACGAAGGAAAGGCGCGCCGCGCATCGGTCGCTTCAAACTGCGTCACTGCATAACGCCGCCGAGCCGTCTGGCTCAGGTAAAAACCGCGAAGCTTGTCGTTCAAGATGCCGCTAAATCGAATGTGAATCTCAGCGGGCCCTGCTGGGATCACGCTCGGCACAGTAAAGGTCGCCGTTTCATTCTTCTCGTCTGTCGTCACCGCCGAGGCCTGTTTGAAATCCGCCGAGCCAATCCACACCTCTTTAAACTCGATCTCCGCGGAATTGACTACTACGGAAGTCGCCGGCTTTTGCAGATGAACGTGAATCGTCTCGTCGCCTGTGAATGTCGCGTTCGTAAGGTCCGGATCGAATTTCAAATCATAAGAGTCAGGCGCGACATTTTCTGGCAGCCTTTGGGCCCAAATTCCCGAACTCGCAAATACACTCCAAATCACCACTGCAAAAAGCCGCTTCATGATCTTTTCCTTCCAGTCATTGCTGAAATCCGCTCGCACCACGCGTTTGCCACGCAAGCAGCCTATCTGTGTTCAGGTTTTCTAGTGGCCGTTGTTCCGCTTCCGTGCTCTTGCCATATTTGGCCCGCGCCGGTTGTAAGAGGATAGCAGGCAATAACCGCTATTGGCATTGATGATTCGCTGAGTGCGGGGGCCTGAGGTGTGCGTTTCCGAAGTTTATGCGGCCGTCCGCTTGCTGCTCCACTGATTGGTTCGCACGGTGAGTTGCTCGATTCGATCGCGCCTTACCGTGTACCCGATGCCCGGCGTTTTCGGAACGTGGATCGTGCCTTTCGACGTGACCTCAACCTCGGGCTCGATGATATCTTCGTTCCAATATCGCTTGCTTGCGGACACGTCGCCGGGAAGCGTGAACCCTGCCAGCGTTGACATGGCAATGTTGTGCGCCCGTCCAATCCCGGTCTCCAGCATTCCGCCGCACCATACGGGGATCGCATGCGTGCGGCAGACTTCTTCCACCCGCCGCGCTTCGCTGTGCCCGCCCACGCGCCCAAGCTTGATGTTGATGATCCGGCATGCTTTCAGCTCGATGGCTGTCAAAGCGTGCGTGGCGTTGTTGATGCATTCATCGAGGCAAATCGCCGTTCGAATCTGGGATTGAAGCTTCGAATGTGTGTGGATGTCGTCCCAGTTCAGCGGCTGTTCCATCATCAGCAGGTTGAATTCATCGAGCTTTTGTAAATGCGCCGCATCCTCTAGCCGATACGCGGAATTGGCGTCCACGGATAACAGTATCCCGGGAAATTCCTTTCGCACGGCCGCCACGTAATCTATATCTTTCCCCGGTTTGATTTTTAGCTTGATTCGCTGATATCCGCTGCGCAACTCTTCTTCCACCCTCATTACAAGAGATCGTGGATTCTCGCGAATGCCCAACGATACGCCGCTCGCAATCTCATCCAGCGTGCCGCCCAGTAGCTTCGAAAGAGGAACCCCTTTGATTTGGGCCTCCGCATCCCACAGCGCGTTTTCCACCCCGCTCTTCGCCATTTGATGACCCCGGATAGCAGCCAACAATGCGGGACACTCCGATGCAGAGGAAACTGTCTTCCCGATCAGCGCGGGAGCGACAAAATCGGAGATCACATGCCATGCGGTATCCGTGGTCTCCGAGTTATAGCCAGGCGTTTCGCTCGCCGTCACTTCTCCCCACCCGCTCACCCCGTCCGCCACAACTTCGACGAGAATGATCCTGCGCTGATGAGAGACGCCAAAGCTGGTCTCAAACGGCGCCTGCAGGCGCATTTGCACTTCACGAAGAGTAATGGACTCAATCTTCATAAAATCCAATAATAGCGGTGGAGCAATTACAACGCATCCGGCCTTCTGTCAAGCGGCGCTGCGCTCAGCTTAGCCGCCCTTGTTCTCTTGCCAGGTGCACGCAACCGTTATCGCAACGCACGTTGCACTTCGCAATATGTCGATGTATCTGCTGGAACATTGATCCAAGAGCCTTTGAGCATGGCTCGTGCTCACATATATGCCACGCACTGTATCTTTTTGCAACATCCGTTGCATTAATCTGCAACGTGAACTCTGCGCGAGCACTTCCTTCTGCAATCGAGGGGGTTAAAGGAGTTGGCAGGATTGAAATGGTTTGGTGAGACTGTGGAAACGGGAGGAAGAATCAAAATCGAGAGGAGTCATCTTTGCGGTTTCCCTCTGGATCCACCTCGAGCAGAACAAAGAAGAAAATGTCCCACTCTGGCAAAACCTAATCCAAACACGCAAGGACAGGCCACGCCGGAAAAAGACAGAGTCAAAATCATCTAAGCGGGTCAAAGGTCGTCCGCCCGCCAAGCCACAGACCATTGCTCACCGAGTCTGAGCCAAACTATTTCCGGCGAAAAACATTCCTGCGGATGTCCGGCCAGAATTCCTGGAAGAAGTGATTCAGGACGGCGGATTCCATCTGCGTTGCCCAGTTCACGGCGGTTTGACTCAGGCCGCGCTCCTGAGGCGGATAATAGGCGTTGGACAACCCAGCTTCCAGTCCATTGCCCGCTACCTCGGACCAGTTAAAGCTCGTGCCTCCAGAATCTGTTTTAGTGACGAAGGTACGGGATATCGCGTAGCCCGTTCGGCGAAAAAACCCTCCCTTACCCATGGTGTAATAGCGTGGGTCCTCGTGCGTAAGCGCGGGGACAATGGCCTCCGTGAAAAATGTCCCCGACACTCCGTCCGTGAAGGTGCGCCAATAGTAGCGTCCGTAACCGGCGATTCCGTGCCCCAATTCCGGATCGGAATTTAAGAGCATGGCTTGTCCAGCCAGGATTCCGGCCCACGTAAACGAGGAGTAATCCACGACGCTGTCGCGCGAGGCAAGTACGAATTTCTCGCGGGTAGACAGAGGTGGCAGCTGCGTGTTGGCGTTCACCGCACCAAAATTGGGAACGAGCCAGAACATACGCTTGGTCTGCTTGGCTTCGGAATCGTCCTTTTCGTCTTTGGGCGCCGGAGCCTGGTCCGGCGGCGAAGCGGTGGCGCTGTCCGTTGGTGGTGCGGGAACCGGCTTACTTTGTGATGGCGGACTTTGCTGGGCATAGTCAAGAGGATTGGATTGGTCCATAACTTGTGTCTGGGACCACGCGACGGCGGGCGAGAAAAGAATGACGAGAACTAAAACGGTCTCTATGATTTGGCGCAAGGCGTTCCTTCGAATTAGGCGCAACGGCGGACTTACCCCGAACTTTCCCACACACACCGCTCCATCAACCCACATGGGGGCTTAGAATACTGGCCGAACACGATTGGTTGCTTAGTCGGTTGCTCATTGCTCCCCACCCCAGCCCAAAGTGCTGATTTTACAAAGCACCTTCCATGGGAGGCACACCTAGTGTAAATCAGCTTAATGTTTTCCATTTCCAGTTCTTTCAGACGACTTGCCTAATCTAGCTTCAGGCCTCCGTTTTCCTTTCTCCTGCGGTAGTAGGTCTGTTGGGTGCTTTGGGCTTTCCTGCAGGCTTGCGGGGCCGTCTTTCCGTTTGCGATCTCCACTTCAAATTGCCGCAGCAGATTCAAGACCTGCTCAGGCTTATACTTCGTCACTGGCATGACAGGCTTTTCCCCCCTGGTAAATTCTCTCTGACTTCACCTGCTGACATAATCGCCGGTCAGGCCAGTGGTGAGCACGCCGATTTATCTCCCCGCTGAGTGTCTGGGCGACCCACCCAGGAGTTGCTCCGGAATGGAGTCCTGATTTAGCCGCTGCGCCGGAGGTGTTCTAGCCAGCGGGTGAGGATAGAGACACAGGCGGGTTCCAGGTCGATAAACTCGAGGCCCATGCCGATTCTCGGCTTGACGATGCGGACCATGGCGAGAGCTTCGACGCTTTCGCCTTTGCGCTTTAGAGTGACTCGGGCGCGGGATTTTACGGCGAGCGCTTTGCTGGTGCAAACAAAGCAGCCGCCGAGGGATAGATCCGAGGTGACACCGTTCGAGCGGGCGCCGGATTCGAGATCGAGGACTTCCGCGTCAGCGGCGAATGGATAACGGATAGCGTAACGGCGGTCGCGCAGGCTGGCTTTGCGCGAGGCTCCGTCAGAGATTCGGTCGTTCATGGAAATAACGTTGCCCACTGTCAGTCCGGCCGGGGAATAGCAAGTCAGGATGAATAGAAAGAGCGTTCCCCTATCTTCAATAATGGTGCCAGAGATGAAATAAAATAGGGGATTGGTGATGGACAGGAACACGAAAGAGGTAACAGGGCGAGCCGCCCGGAGGGCATCCGCGAGAGGTGCACGAGATATTGGTTGGTACGACAAAGAGCAGTAATGCGAGAAAACCAGGTCGGGAGGAGAGTGCTAATCTGAGACTGTAGATTTCTATCATGTTAAACGAAACGATGAGAAGCGACGGACTTCGGCAAAGCGACCGCGTCAGTTTCCGTATGCCCGTAGAGGCATCGTGGACAACGAGCGAAGGAGCGGCCGTCAAGCACATCGCGGAGACGATGCTGGTGAGCCGCAATGGAGGAGTTTTGCGGTTGGAACACAAACTTGTGACGGGGCAAGAGCTTACGCTGCGGCGGGCAGAGGGCGATCAAATAAAAACCGCGCGAGCGCGGGTGGTCGCGGAAATCGACCAGGAACCGGCCGGCTTTTTGTATGCGATTCACCTCTCGGAACCGCGAGCGGATTTCTGGGACATCGACTTCCCGTCTCCGCACAAGGCGGACGAGGCGCTGGCAAGGCTGTTGATGGAATGCGGATTCTGCCAAAGGCGCGAAGTGGTGTACTTGAATGAGTTGGAGTTGAAGTCCTTCGAAGTGCGGAAATGCGTGGCGCGGCTGTGCAAACATTGCGACACGCCGTCGATTTGGATCGAGGCACAATCGGAAATCAAGACGCAAGAAAAGGGAGCGGCAAAGCCGCAGACAGTGGAGGACCGCGTGATCCCGCGGCGAAATCGGACGCGAGTGAAAGCGCGTGTTCTGGCGTGCATCCGGAGGCGGGGATTTCAGGAAGAAGTGGCGGTGTGCGAGGACTTGTCGAAAGGCGGGCTGAGTTTTCGCAGCCGGAATGAGTATCCGGAAGGATCGCGCGTCGAGGTGGCAGTTCCGTTCACGCCGGGAAGCGGCGCGATTTTTGTGCCGATACGGATTGTATTTTCGCAGGCGATTCCGGCGGCGGGCTTGTACCGGCATGGAGCGGCTTATATTCGGCCGCCAAGTGATTCCGCGGATTGAAGAAGTTCCCCCCGATCAAGAAAAACAGTTAGAAAAATTCCCGACAATCAGTCCATGACAGAGGCGATGTCGCGTTCGTGGCGGCGACGATGGAGATAGTGCATAGAGATGTTGAGATACGCTTGGCCACAGGGGGTCTCGATGCCTATCACCATGGCTTCCGTATCGACGCTGCCTGCGAGGCCTTCTTCGTTCATGTGAATTTCGGGAGGAAAGACTTTGAAGCGGAAGCCCTGGTCGTTGAGAAGAGTGACAGAGTTTCCGATGACCATGTTGGCGAGTTCGCAGACGGTTTCGCGGACAACTTGATCGCTGCTGGGAACGGCCTCGCCGGCGAGATGACTGGCGACTTTCATGGCGACTTCCGGTGAAAGATCGAGAATGACGCGGCCTTCGATATCGCCTTTGATGGCGATTAAGGCGGCTACGCCCTTGCGGCGATAGGTGTTTTCGTCCATGGAAAGATCGAGAATTTTGGTCGGCGCCTGGAGCGATTCGGCGAAGACCGCGTCGGCAGCGTTAATAAACGGCTGAATGAGTTCCATTCTCATGCGCGAGTCTCTCCTGCGAAGGCGACGGGCGCACCTGCGGCGTTCGGATCGTCACTGAGAACGTAACGGAGAATCTCGTAAAGGACTTCGGGCTTTACGGGTTTTTGCACGAAGTGTTTCGCGCCCTTCTGGAGAGCGGCCAGGATATTTTCCTGGTAGCCCACCGAAGAGACCATGACGATGCGCGCGTCGCCGTGCTGGCGAACGATGCGCTCGACGGCCTCGATGCCTTCCATCTGCGGCATGGTGATGTCCATGAGCACGATGTCCGGCTTGGTGCGATTGAACTCCGCGATGGCGGTGAGCCCATCGCCGGCTTCTCCGGCGACTTCGCCGCCGAACATCTCAATCATCTTGATGATGTTCTTGCGAGCGAAGACGGAGTCGTCCACCACCAGGTAGCGAACGGGTTGATTGTCTTTCCGTAACAGAGCGGCAAATTGTTGCATGGCCTTCTCCTTCTCCCGGCACGGTGTTAAGTGCGATGGGAAGAAACGGGTGTCCTTTCCGATGTCTCGTTCTTATCGCTTTTATCGTTCTTGTCGACTTTTTCTCCACTGGACCGATCGCCGCCGTAGTTTTGAATCAGGTAGCCGGGCAGACCGTCGAGCGGAATCACTTTATTCGCATAACCCTTGGAAATGGCGGCGCGGGGCATACCGCTGACGACGCACGTATCTTCGCTCTGCGCGATGGTCATGCCGCCGGCATCTTTGATTGCGCCGAGACCTTCGGCGCCGTCTTCGCCCATGCCGGTCATCAAAAGACCGATGGCGGTGATGCCAAATTGTTGGGCGACGGAATGAAACAGAACATCCGCCGATGGCCGGTGGCCATTTACGGGAGGGCCATCGGATAGAACGGCCATGTCACCGCGGGGCATGCGACGAACCATAATGTGACGATTGCCGGGACAGATGAGGACGCGGCCGGCGATGAGGAGATCGCCGGAGCGCGCTTCCTGCACGTCGATGGTGCAGCATTCGTCGAGGCGCTTCGCGAACATTTCCGTAAATCCTTCCGGCATGTGCTGAACAACAAGGATGCTGGCCGGAAAGTCGGATGGAATTTGCGAGAGAACGTACTGGAGAGCGTTGGGGCCACCGGTGGAAATGCCGATAGCGAGGATGCGATTCGGGGGGATCGCGGCGCGGGACGGCTTCTTCTTGTGCTGAGGCGGATCATCGGAAACGACGGCAGCGGGCAATTTGCGGCCAGCGGCGCGTTTGGCGACTTTAATTTTTTCGATCAAAAGTTCGGCGATGGAATCGAGATGTCCGGCGGCGGCGTCTTGAGGCTTGGGGACAAAATCGATGGCGCCGAGAGCGAGAGCTTTGAGCGTGGCGTAAGCGCCTTCCTTGGAATGCGTACTGAAAAGAACGACGGGCATGGGAGCGCGGCGCATGATGAGCCGAAGAGTCTCCATGCCGTCCATGCGGGGCATTTCGAGATCGAGAGTGACGACGTCGGGATGCAGCTCTTCGATTTTTTTCAGTGCGAAAGCGCCGTCCATGGCGGTGCCGACGACCTCGATGGAAGGGTCGCGCGCGAGAATGGAAGGAATGAGCTTCCGCATGAGGGCGGAATCATCGACGACGAGAACTTTGATGCGCGCGCTCATGCGATCGCTCCCAGAGGCACAGAGCGAGAGAGCCGCGATAAGACGGCGGGCACATTTAGGATGAGAACGACGGTGCCATCGCCAAGAATGGAAGCGCCGCTGACGAGATCGCTGGAGACGATATCGCTCGGGAGAGCCTTGATGACCAGCTCTTCTTCTCCAACCATGCTGTCCACGACGAGGCCGAAGCGTTTTTCGGCGGAGCCGATGACAATGACGAAGTTTTTCTTCTTCTTGGGTTCGATGTCTATCGCCCGCAGGCGGCTCAAATGTTCGAGACGCACGAGAGTGAGAATTTGATCCCGCAGTTGGAGCACTTCGCGCTGGTCCACACGATGGATCTCCTGTTCATGGATCCGCGAGATTTCAACGACCGACGAAAGCGGGACGGCATACAGGCGGCCACCGACTCGGAAGAGAAGTGTCTGAATGCTTGCGAGAGTCAACGGGGCGCGGAGCTGGAAGGTAGTCCCGCGCGACTTTTGCGTGGAAATGTGGACCGTACCTTTTAGCCTGTCGAGCACACTGCGCACCACGTCCATACCAACACCGCGGCCAGAAACTTCCGTGATCTCATTAGCTGTGCTAAAGCCCGATTCGAAAATAAGATTAAGAGCTTCCTGGTCCGTGAGACGAGCGGCTTCTTCGGGCTTGATAACTCCCTGCTTGACGGCTTGTTGGCGGACATGCGCGGGATCAATGCCGCGCCCATCATCACGCACTTCAATGACGACCTGCGTGCCTTGATGATAGGCGTTGAGATAGACGGTACCGCGCGCGGGTTTGCCAGCCGTGAGTCGTTCATCGGCAGGCTCGATGCCGTGATCGACGGCGTTGCGCACCAGATGCATCAGCGGTTCGCCGAGGGCGTCGAGAATGCTCTTATCGAGATCCGTGTTTTGGCCGGCGACGTCCAGTGCCACGTCTTTGCCGCACTGCTTGGCAACGTCGCGGACGACGCGGGGAAAGCGGCGGAAGAGCTGCTCGACGGGCACCATGCGGATTTTGAGGACGCATTTGTGAAGCTCGTCGAGGACACGAGATTGAAAGCCGAGCGCGTCGGCGAGCTTTGCGCGAATGGGGTCGCGCGCGTGACGCTGGTCAAACTCGCCAAGCGCGCGATGGAGCATGGACTTGCCGATAATCAGTTCACCGACAAGATTCATGACCGCATCGATGCGGCTAGCCTCGACGCGAAGAGTGCCTTCGGCAACAGTGGCGACCGCGGAACCTGCTTGTCCAGATTTGGCGGCTTCGCCGGAGTCGCCCTGATCGACGGTATTCGCCACTGACTGCGCCGCCTGGGCTTCCAGGAGATCACCGAGCAATTCATGCTCAGGGCTTTCCGCAACTGCGGCACGTTCAACGCGAACGTCGGAAACGATACTCGGAATGCGGCAGCGCTTCTTTATTGCGTCTTCAGGCTGGACGCTGGCAAGCGCGGCCTCGACAATTTCGACCTTGGCGGCGGCAAGATTGTCTTCCGGGCGGAGAGCGATGAGCGTTCCGCAACCGTGAAGCACGTTTCGAATAAGTTGAAAGGCAGCCGCGCGCATGAGGCTGTCCGGATCGATGCGCAGCGCGACGTTGTAGACCGTTTCGCCGCGGTGAACCGCCTCGGAGATCATGAGCTGTTCGTATTCGCTCCATGCGAAAGCGGCCGGAATGCTCTCCGTGGATTTCGGAATTTCTGCGGCAGAAGCCGTTTCTACAAGCAGGCCGCGAATCAAGCCGTGCAAAGTCTCAAGGGACGGAAGCTTTTTGCTGTGCTGGTAGGCGGCGAGCATGGCTTCGAAAGAATCGGCGGCCGTGAGGACGACTTCTGCGAATCGGGAGCCATGCTTCTGCGCGACTTCAGGCGTGAGTATGTCTTCGAGTTCGTGGGCCAGCTCGCTTAATTTGTGAAAGCCGCAGGCGGCTGAATCGCCCTTGAGTGTGTGCACAGCGCGCCGGACGCGCCGGATGACTTCTTCGTCCGATGGACGCGTCTCGAGCTCGAGCCCTGCTTCGTTCAGCGATTGCAGCAGCTCATTCGCGCTTTCAAAAAAGATAGCGCGCAGTTCCGGGTTGCGATCTTCGGGAGCCCTGCTCAAGAATTCGCCTCCACGCGTTGATAAGCAGTGCCGTTGTTTTCATGCACCATGCGGAATTTCTGTGTAAGGCCAAACAAGCTTTCCGCGTGACCCACAAAGAGATACCCGCCGGGATTCAAGCAATGCCAGAACTTTTCAATCAAGCGCTTTTGTTCCGCTTCGTCGAAATAGATCATGACGTTGCGGCAGAGAATTATGTCGTTGCGGCGCGGAAGAAATTCTGTCTTGAGATTGTGGAAGTCGAACTGCACGAGTTGCTTCAACAGCGGCTTGATAGCGTATTTGTCGCCGGATTTTTCAAAGTAGCGCAGCCGGCAGGTGTAATCGACCGGCTCCATTTGTTGCTCGGTGTAGACGCCCTCTTGGCCGACGCGGAGACTGGCGTAACTGATATCTGACGCGACGATTTCCAGTTTCCAAGGAGGAGGGATTAGAGGCTTGGGAGACGGCATCTCAAAGGGCAGCGGATTGCGCAGATAGTAGTAGGCGAGCGCGTCGCAAATCAGAATAGCGACGGAGTAAGGTTCCTGTCCGCTGGAGCAACCCGCGCTCCACACGCGGAGATTCCAGTCGCGTCGTTCCTGCTTCTTGCGCAGTAGATCTTCCAATACGTGTTTTTGCAAGAGATCGAGTTGCGGCTTATTGCGGAAGAAGCTTGTTTCGTTGACGGTGAGATTTTCGAGAAGCAGAGCAAGTTCAGCACGGCCTTCGCGGCTGGTGAGCAAACGGTAGTAGCTGTAGAAGGAATCGAGCTGGCAAACTTTGAGCCTGCGCTGGAGACGGTCCTTCAGAAAATGGGAACGGCGCTCGTCAAAAAACATTCCGCATTCCTGGTAGACAAGCGTCTGCAAAAGCTTGAGTTCAGCTTCCGTGAGTTGGATCTGAGCTGTCAGGGTTCCCATGAAATGAGCGGCAATCCGGCAGTTCGGCTGACCCCCGATCTTATTGGGGACAGCGTTACTTTGCTGTAGCGACGGTTTCCGCGGCCTCCTCGAGTCGTTTGAGCTCCGGCCGATGCAAAAGTTTGGAAATATCAAGCAAGATGATGAGGCGGCCCTTAAGTTTGCCAACGCCAGTGACGTATCCAGACTCGCCATCAGCAAAAACAGAGCCGGGGGCTTCAATGTCCGATGGAGGAATCTTCAAGACTTCGGAAGCGGAGTTGACGATCAGGCCGAGCAATTTGTTATCAAGTTCGACGACGAGAATGCGATTTTTCTTGTCCGACGTAATCTCCGTGTGGCCAAACCGCTTGCGCAGATCCATCACGGGGATAATCTTCCCCCGCAAATTGATTACGCCTTCGACGGAGTCCGGCGCGCTGGGAACCGCGGTAATTTCAGGAACGCGAACTATCTCGCGCACGGCGCCGATACGCACGCCGTACGTTTCACTTCCGATGCGGAAACCGACAATTTGTAAGTCCTTTTCCATCGAGCGATCTCCGGCTCCCTAGGAACGCGCGAGCTCGGCGTATTCCAGTTCGCGTTCACGCGCGGAACTCTGGTGCCTACGGCGCGAACCAGCAGACTCTGCTTGGCGGCCGAGGCCTTGCGCGGAACGGTCCAGGACAAAACGATCCATGCTGTCGAGCAAATTACGGGAGAGCTTGAGCATTTGCTCGGCGGCGGCGGAAAGCTCGGTGGAGCTGGAGGCCGACTGCTGCACGAGCTCGCGCATCTTGTCCATGGCGCGAACGACGGCTTGGGCTCCAGAAGCTTGCTCTTCGACAGCCGAGTTGATCTCCTGAGTAATTTCGGTGAGCCGGCTGGTGGCTTTGGCGATTTGCGACGACCCAACGGACTGTTCGTTCGTGGCCGCGCCAATTTCCTGGGAAAACTTGTAGACTTCCGTCACGACGTTGGAAATCTTGTGAAGAGCGGTGCCGAGTTCGTTGCCGAGGCTCAGCCCTTCTTCCACGATGCGCGTGCTGCGCTCCATATTTTCGACGGCTTGGCGCGCCTCGCGCTGGATGCTTTGAATGAGGTCGGCGATTTCCTTGGTGGACTGCGTGGATTTTTCGGCGAGTTTGCGAACTTCGTCGGCGACGACCGCAAAGCCCAAGCCATGTTCGCCCGCCCGCGCCGCTTCGATGGCGGCGTTCAACGCGAGAAGGTTGGTTTGCTCCGCGAGGTCGTCAATGACTTCGATGATTTTGCCGATGTCGTCAGCGCGATGGCCGAGAATATTGATGATTTCCGCGGAAGACTGAATGGCTTTGTTTGTGCGGTTTAGACCGTCAGTGGCCTTCTCCATGGTCTGGATGCCGGTGACGACTTCTTCGCGGGACCGATTGGCGATATCGAGAAGGACTTTTGCGGTGTCCGCGACGCGCTGAATGGATGTAACCATCTGATCGATTGAAGCAGAGGTCTCCGCGACGCTAGAAGCTTGAACCTGTGTGTTTTTTACGACGTTTTGCACGTTGATGCTCATTTCGTGCATGGTGCTGGTTACTTCTTCAATCGCGGAGGAAGCCTGGACGCTGACTTTTGCGGCTTCGTCTGCCGCGCCTGCGACCTGATTGGAACCTGCGGAAACCTGGCCGGCAGAATCGCGAGTGGTGCGGACAAGTTCCTGAAGGCCATGGGACATGCGAAGGAAGGCGTTGCCAAGGGTGTCGCGTTTGGAGCGGGGCACCACCTCCACGGTCAGGTCGCCTTCAGCGACGGACATGGACACGTTCGCCATTTCCTTTAGATAAGCGACCATATTATTGAAGGTGGTCGCCAAAGCGCCGATTTCGTCGTTGCGATGAATGTCAATGTTCTGATCTAGGTCGCCGGAGTCGCCGATCTCGCGCGCCACGGTTATGAGATGAGTGAGCGGCTCGCTGATGGACTTGGCCGTCTTGTACGCGGCCCCAATTCCAAACAAGAGGGCTATGAGCGTGCCGAACGAAGTAACGCCGGAACTGATCGAACTTGCGCGCTCAGCAGACGCCGAAGTCTCGGCTTCTGACTTTGTGATGTCCGAGCTCGTTTGGTCCAGGACGGCCGAGGATTTTGTGAGCCAGGAAGAGGGATCTTTCTGCAGATAGAAGATTTGGAGGTCGGAGACCGTTGCATCGCCGGAATCAACTTGGTGACGTTTGGCAAGAAGAGGCTTTGCGAAATTATCAGCCCAGTTTACTTCGGTGCTCTCGACTTGGATCAGGGCCGTTTTGACGCTGTCACTGGACGTTTGGGCCTCACCTCGTTTAATCAGGTCGCTGACGTCAGAAAAGCCTTTGTTTACCTTCTCTTCGTCCCGGGGATCCCCGCTCAAAAGAAAATTGTCCATGTTGTGGCGGTTCAACATGATCTGGTAGCGCACCGACTCGATGATCCGAACATTTTCGAGCGCTGACCTGGCGTCCGCACGTGCAGAGCGCTCCCTGAAGCCAGCGCCAATGTTCACCAGGAACAGGGCGACCAAAATGACCACAATCACGCCGAAACCAATGTACAGTCTCTTCCCGATCGTCATTGCAAAATGCCTCCACTCCCCCGGCGAGGCGGCTTGGTGCGCGCCGCTCCTGCCGTTTTCTGCGATTCCCCTAGTTGTTCGATCCGCTAAAATCAAATTCAACGATCTGAGTCGACTCCTGCGAAGCCGGCGCGAATCTCCATTCCTTCACGGCGTCCTGGCAGGCCTGCACTAGGAGCGGGTGCCCGCCGATCACTCGGGTGCTCTTGACGCGGCCGTCCGGTGTAATTACAACCTCGATTTTCACTTTGCCAGTCACGCTCATGCGCTTGGCGAGCTCGGGATAGGCGGGAGCAACCTTGGTTTTGACTTTGCGCTTCCCCTCGTCCGTGGTCCCCGATTGCCCAAAGGCGTAGGCCGCCAGGCCAAGACCGACAGCGACGACCACAACCGCGCGGATAGTCCTTCTCCACCCGGATCTCATGAACACCACACCTCCTAAGAATGGGAAAACCCCGCTGAAGGAAAGGCACGTCGGGGGCCATGCACGGAACTGCTAGCATGGCGCAGAGCCGGTAAGGTGCGAGAGCTGCAAGTGGCGTAGAATGAAGAGTTAGCGCATTATCTCGCCAAAATCAGCCGATATTTCTGAACGGCTGCGCGTCTCAGCGATCATGATCTTCTTGAAGCGAGGTCTCATGCTGAGACGATGGTCACAAAGCACGCTGCCGGAGAGTGGACGATTCAACAACGCAGTCCAGAACGGCGGTTGACTCAGAATGAGATTGCTCGCTAGGGTGGTAGGGAGAATCTGAACTCAACTTGAGACACGCGGCCACCCCCAAACCCCTGATGCGAGAAGCGAAATCCAAACGGACCCCGCATTTAACCACTCGGTTATATAAGGCTGATGAGCTGCCACCCTCTTCAAAGCAAGCCGAAGAATTGATGGAGTTGGCGGTTGACGCGGCACAGTCGCGTCAGCTTCCAGAATTTCTGGAACGGTTCGCCGGGCGCGCGGCGCGGATGCTGAACGCGGCCTGGGGCGGCGTAGCTGTATTTCGTGGGCGGGAAACCGATCTTTACTCAGCGGGCGAGAGTGAACAGCCTATCAACCCGGCGCTCAAGAGCTGGATTATTTCGTCCGCTCGCGAAAACCGAGCCTCCGCCGGCGTAAAGCCGATGCCAACCGGAGAAGCAGCGTCCCGAGAAGGCAGCGCGGCATCGATGAACGCTGTCTTTGTGCCAATCAGCGCGAGCGACGGCGAACGACTCGGAATGCTCAGTCTGCTGCGGGCGCGAAAGACTGTGGACGCCAGAGAAAAGAAGTTATTACACGCCTTGGCGAGCCATGCAGCATTGTCGCTGGAAAATTTCCGACGGTTCTCGCAGCTCGAAAAGTCCAAACGGCAGTGGGTCGAAGACATAGACGCCATCAGCGACTACATCGTGGTGCATGACCGCGCCTGGAAGATTCTGCGTACGAACCGCTCGCTAGCCTCGCATCTCGGCGTGCCGCCCGTTGCGCTTGTGGGCGAGGCGATGAGCGGGCTGCGGCAAATCGCGGAGACCGGCAGCGATCTTCCCTGCCCCTTCTGCCGCGATACGCAGCGGCCGCGCGAGGAGTACGTGGCGGCTTCGGCGGAGCGGATCTTTCTTGTGTCAACGTCGCGTGCGCCGGGCGTGGTGGAAGACGATACGCGAACGATCCACGTACTGAAAGACATTACGGACCGACGAGAAGCGGAGCGGCGATATCGGGAGCTCTTCGACAGCATTCAGGAAGGGCTATTCTTCGCGACGCCTGACGGGCGATTTTTGGATGTGAACGACGCCATGGTGCGAATGCTGGGCTATGCATCGCGCGAGGAAATGCTGCGAGCGGACGTGAGCCCGCACCTGTATCCGGCTCCGGCGGCGCGCGAACGGTTTTTGCAGGCGCTGGCCGAGCGCGGAGTCTTGAGAAACTACGAACAGACGCTTCGGCGGAAGGATGGGGCGCTGCTGCATACACTACAGAACATTACGGCGGTGAAGGACGCGCAGGGGCGCATAGCGCAGATTCGCGGGTTGATGCTGGATGTGACGGAGCAAAAGTCGTTTCAATCGCAGTTGCAGCGGGAACGCGATTTCAACCAGAAAATTCTGAATACGACGCAAAGCATGATTCTGGTGCTGGATACGGCGGGCTTGATCAGCTATGCGAACCGCCGTTGCTACGAGGCGGGCTACAGAGAAGATGAGTTGATCGGGCACCGGTTGGTCGAGTGGGTGGAGCCTTCCCACCAACGGGATTTTGAGGCGGCTCTGGAGACGACGGCAAACGGACAGCAGGTGGAGAACCTCGAGCTGCAGGTCCGGAGAAGCGATGGAACGATGGGGCACTTTTCGATAAGCCTTAGCCCCATGCGCGACGAGCAGAGTGCGGTGAACAGCGTGGTGGTGGTGATGACCGACATTACGGATGCGGTGCTGCTGCAGGCCAAGTTGGCGCACTCGGAACGGATGGCAACGATCGGGCGATTGGTTTCCGGCGTGGCGCACGAAGTGAATAATCCGCTTGCGGCGATTCTGGGGTTTACGGACCTGCTCCTGGAGAATCCGGAGGTACCAGCTTCGGCGCGGGAAGATTTGCAGATCATTTTGCAAGAAACGCAACGAACGAAGGACATCGTGCAGGATTTGCTTAGTTTCGCAAGACAGCGGCCGGTGCAGCGCGAACCCGTGCAAGTGAATACGGTGCTGCGGCAAACGATTAAGCTGCGCAGCTACGATTTTGCGAGCCACGGCGTGGAGGTCACGGAGGAGTTTGACGAAACGCTTGCGCCGGCACTTGGTGACGCGCAGCAGCTTCAACAGGTCTTCCTGAACATTTTGAATAACGCTTACGATGCGGTGCAAGAAACGGGGCGACGCGGGCGAATTACGATTCGCACGGAGCACGGCGGGAATAGCGTGCAAGTGGTGGTCACCGACAACGGCACCGGCATCGCCGACCCTCAGCATATTTTCGATCCCTTTTATACGACGAAACAGCCGGGCAAGGGCACGGGGCTGGGACTGAGCATTTGCTATGGGATTGTGAGAGCGCACGGCGGCGAGATTCAGTGCTGGAACAACACGGATAGCGGGGGGAGCACGTTTGTCGTCCGGATTCCGATCGCAGCGGAGCTGCCTGCCATGGCCGCGAAAGAGGCCGGACGATGACCTTGCACGCGGCGGTTGGCCAAACAGCTCCGATTCTCTTGATTGAGGATGAACCCTCCGTGATTGCTTTCTTGAAAGCAGCGCTCGAACGGAAGGGATACTCGGTGGTGATCGCGTCCTCCGGCGCGGAAGGACTGAAGCAGCTCGCGGAGGGGCCTTTTGCCGGGGTGATCTCCGACATTCGAATGCCAGGAGCGGTGAATGGCGCGGAGGTTCACGCCTGGATCCAAAAAAACCGGCCGGAGCTTGGCTCGAAAATTATTCTCATCAGCGGAGACACCGCCAACAGCGAGACGCAGGCGCTGCTGGCGCGCAGCGGGACGGCTTGCATCGAGAAACCCTTCCGTGTACACCAATTAATGTCGATTGTGGAGAAAACCTTCGGAAAACCATGAGTGACGACCTAAAAATACGATTGCTGGTCGTGGATGACGAGCAGAGCATCCGCAAGCTGTGCATGACCATCGGCAATACTTTGGGGTATTCCTGCACGGAAGCAGAAAGCGCGGAAGCAGCGCTGGCGAAATTAGACGCTGACGCTCCGGATCTTATCCTGACGGATCTAAAGCTCCCGACGCTTTCCGGCGTGGGACTTTTGAAGCAGGCAAAATTGGTTTTGCCGCGGGCGGAAATCGCGATAATGACCGGGCACGGGTCGATCGAATCCGCCGTCGATGCGATGAAATTGGGAGCTTACGACTACATCGAGAAACCCTTCCGCGTCGAGAAGATGCGGCTGTTGCTGCAGCGCATGGCCGAAAAGGTCAGACTAGTCACTGAAAACGAGTTTCTGCGCGAGCGCGTAAGCACGGAAGACAGTCTCGATGGAATCATCGGCACTTCGGCCAATATTCAGGATGTGCTTCGGATGGTTTCGCGGCTGAAGGACACGCGCACGCCTGTTCTGATTTCCGGCGAGAGTGGAACGGGCAAGGAGCTCGTGGCCCGCGCGATTCACTTTCGCGGCGCACTGGCGCAGACCCCGTTTGTCGCGGTGGATTGCGGGTCGCTTGTGCCTACGCTGATGGAAAGCGAACTTTTCGGATACGAAAAGGGCGCATTCACGGGGGCCATAAAAACCAAAGCAGGGCTCTTCCAGGCAGCCAACGGCGGAACTATTTTCCTGGATGAAATCGGTGAACTGCCTCTCGAGATGCAGGCCAAACTCTTGAGAGTGCTGCAGGAGAAGGAAGTCCGGCCGGTCGGAAGCAATGAGAAGGTGCACGTGGATGTGCGCGTCATCGCGGCCACGAACCGCGACCTGGAAGCGGCCTATCGTGAGGGGACTTTTCGGAAAGACCTTTATTTCCGGCTAAATGTGGTGACCGTGCACCTGCCGGCATTGCGCGACCGCCGCTCGGACATCCCCATGCTCGTCCATCACTTCCTGGACCGCTACGCGCCGGATTCGCATTTGCAAGTAACGACTGCGGCGATGAAGAGCTTGCTGAACTACGAGTGGCCGGGAAATATCCGCGAGCTTGAAAACTGCATCGCTCGAGCAATTACGCTGGGCGACCGAAAAATCATCGACGTGATCGATCTTCCCCCAGCCATTCGGAGCGAACAAACGGAATCTTCTGGCGCCACGATCCTGGATGCTGCATCACTCTCGACGACGGCTCTCGCGGAAATGGAGAAAATGACGATTCTGCGTGTGTTCGAGCAGGCAAACGGGGACAAAGCGCTCGCGGGACGGATGCTGGGAATCAGCCGTGCAACGTTATATCGCAAATTGAAGCGTTACAACATTCCGCTGCGGTCCGGTCCTGGCGAACCGGAAGACGCGCCGGAAGAAACCGCTCATCAGTTGGAATGACGTCTCAAGCGCGGTAGCGAGACGCAAAAAGCGGCAAGGTGCTGAGACAGGGGCGTTTCAGCGTGAGACGAGTGAGCCACTCAAGGCCGCTGGGGGATTTCTAAGTCATTCCCTTTCTTCGCTTTCCGAACATCAACCATTTCCACGCTTTTGGCGTGTGGCGTGCATCTCTATCGCGGGGACGTTGTGTCCATTTGCGGAAGCACGTGTGCCAGAGCCCAACGGACGCTCGATTCTCGTACCAAGACTTGAGAGACGACGTGAGACTACCCAACGAAGCGAGCGTCACCGTGAACGAGCTAGGCTGCGCGGAGCGTTTGGCCCGTTTCTTTCCGCGCGCCAATGCTGTTCGCGTCCCCGTGCAGATCACGGCACTGCGGGCCGGAAATGCAAGTTTGCGGGAAGCGACCGTGGTGGAGTATGGCGGCTTGGAGCATGCGATTTTCCTTTCCAGTTTGCCGCTTGAGTTCGACGACAAAGTGCGTATCGAACGCGATCGGAACGGATGCACGGCAGAAGCGACAGTCATCGCCGTGCAGTATCACGAAGGACAAAAAGCGGTGGCCGTCCGGTTCTTACAGGGGCCTTGCGCGTGGGTGACACAGCCGTGAACAAGACGACTTCAACACTGAACATCGCAATCGCATCGAAGCCTACGAACTCCCGGGAGGAAAAGTGGGTCGAGGATCGTTCGGTTTTTCCAATCTATCTTGCACTGGCAAAACAGCTCGAAATCGATATTCCCTTCCCTCAGGAAAAGAGGGATCTGCCGGAAAAGCCCGATCTGGAGCTTTTCGACGAGCTAGAATCCTGGCTGGATGAAATGGACCAGCGCGTCGCGGTGCACGAATTGCGCAAACTGCTGCAGACGACGACGCTGAACGCAAACGAAAGCAGCTTGGGCGCTCTCATCCATCGGCATCTCAAGAAATCCTCGAAGACCAATGTCGACCGCGACAAGATCGACTTCCTGCTGGTGCAATACTTTGCCCTATGCGCCCCGGCAAAGATCTATCACAAACAGATTGAACCTTCCGACGTCGCACAGGTCATGAATCCGGTGCTGGGCGATGTCCCGGTCACAACGCTGGCATGGTGTGAGCCGCTTGAGAAGATGATTGATACATTGGGGACTTTCCGCAGCCTCCGGGAAATTCTCAAGACGAATTTCATCGAACAGGGCCGCAAAGTGAAAGAGACGGCTGACGGGATGTTTTATGATCCCGCGGCGTTGTTGTCCTTCGTTCGCTTCAATTTTCTGCTGCGGCGGACGTTTATCGAGCTGATGCATGCGGATCTGATCGCGATTCGTTCGGGACTGGCTCAACTCGAAGCGGCCGGCGTAAGGACAATCGATTGCCAACATTTTGGTCTATCCGCCTCGGAGCCTCTCTCCATCATCCGAGATACCGCCGACGAGTGGAAACAGCCTTTTCAGAAGGAATACACAGAACGATCCGTGAACCAGACGTTTGAAAAGCTTCTGGGCCTGCGCGCAGACGTGGAACGCGCACTGGAAGCGATCGCGCCAAAAGCGCCTGAAGATGAGGCTTCCACCGGGGAGACGGCGAGTCCTAGCGGCTCCGAACCATCGAGCGATGCGGGACACGACACGGGAGCACTTGAAGCAAGCGCGCATGGCGCGGAGAAACCTGCTGCCGCGAGTGCGAGCAAGGCTGTTGCTACTCCTTCGCTAGATTTTGAATCGTGCATGGAGAAAATCTGGGAACAGTTGATCGCCACGCCGCCAACGCGCGGGCGTTCCATGACCACGGTGAAAATCGGCGCGGCGCGTATCTTGATGTCCTCGTGGGAAGTAACCGCATTCGTGAGCGAGGACGGACCGTCGGCGGAGGATCTGCGCCGTGCGGTGGTAGCGCGGGCGATGGTGTCCGCGGCCATGGAATTCGCAAAGGAAACGGGAAACGTGATGTCCATGGACAAGGCCCTGTCGATAGCCCGGATAGAAGTCTCGCGCCTCCAGGAACGTGTGGACATCGCGAAGCAGGCGAAGGACACGGAAGCGGCAGTCAACTTGGGCATAAGCACGAAACGGCTGCTTTCGGCGCTAGATGAGGCTGAAAAACTTTAGATGTCTAAATTCTTCTCGAGTCATGCCGGACGATCACCCTGGGAGCGGGGCCTCTGTGCGAAACGCTAGCGTACTAATACTGACCGATGAACCGGAATTCGCACGGCTGCTGACCGCTTGTTGGCAAGCCGAGCGGCAAGCCCCGGGGATTACCGTCCTGAGCAGCGACCTCTGGAAAAATCACGAGGCGGAACCTCACGATCTCGTGGTTGTCGGCCCGGTACTGGAAGGAAAATTGCCTGGCGTCTTGCGCTCCTTTGAGCCTGCTGCCGCGGTGATTCTTTGCGTGCCGGCGGATTCCCAGGAGCTTGGACAATTGCGTTCGCGGTACCCTCGGCTGGTTCACATACCCTTGCGAGAAGACTGGGCACAAACGCTTTTGCTCGTTGCAGGAGAATCGCTGCGCCGCGCGGAAGCGCTGCGCATTTCCAAGCAAGCCGAGCGTCGCGCGGCAAAGAACGAAAATCACGCGACGCTGGGCCGCTACATGATGGACATGAAGCATAGCGTCAACAATGCACTGACCTCCATGCTCGGAAACGCCGAGCTGCTTCTTTTGGAGCCGGGCCAGCTTTCCTCACAGTCCCTGGCACAGATCAAGACGATTCACAGCATGGCGCTGCGGATAAATGAGATCATGCAAAGATTCTCATCGCTGGCGAGCGAGATGCGGGATGCTGAGAATGCATCTCAAGCTGAGACGGAAATAGAACCCGCGTCCGCCGTGACCCGTCGCTGAGCAGCCCCAAAGGCCCTGCAATTCACTCATAATCAAGCCCTTATAGAAATTAGACATAGGCGCTAGCGGAATCTCCAGCCTGGCTGCTGACGTGCACCTCTGGTCTGCGGAGAATTATGGGGAGATGTCGATGCTGCAGAAAAAAGTACTCATCGTCGATGACTCGCCCGCGCAAGTGAAGCTGATCCAGGGCTTTCTTGAGCACGAAGGCTATCGGCTGGTGGGCGTGAACGACCCAGAACGAGTCGAAGAAGCAATCGCCATTGAGCGGCCCAGCGTCATTTTGCTGGACGTGGTGATGCCCAGGCGGAATGGCTTTCAGGTTTGCCGGGAATTAAAAAATAACTCGGACTACCAAGCAATACCGGTGATTTTGGTGACGTCGAAAAACACGGAAAGCGACAGATTTTGGGGCCAGCAGCAGGGCGCGGATGGATACGTGACCAAGCCGTTCACGAGAGAAGAGCTGCTGCGGGCCGTACGGCGATTTGCTTAGAAGATTTTTGAGGACGATCTGGGATGAGCGAAGATTTTCATCTAGTGCCATTGCCGGCGGATGCGGACGACCTGCTCGAAGCGCTCGGGCCGATGGAAGAACGGCCGCCGGAGTCGCAATACTGCGTTTTTCGCAGCGGACGCGAACGGTTTTGCTTGCCGGTGCTGGACGTTGAGGAAGTTTTGGACTGGCCTCTGCTGACGAAGTTGCCGCTTGGTCCTGCGTATCTGGCGGGAATTTTTAATTTGCGCGGAGCCATCGTGCCGCTGATCGATATCGCGATCACGGAAGGACGGCGGCCCGGGCTGCTGCCAAAGCATGTGGTGGTTGCTTCGCTGCGCGGCGAGGGTGCGCACGACGATTTGCAAATTGGAATCGCAGCGGACGAAGTGATCGGGACGTATTCGGTGAATGCGGAGGATTTGCTGGAACAGGCGCCAGAAAACGTGCCGCATTGCACGGGAATGCTCCGGCACGATGATCGTTTGGCGTTGATCATCGACCTGAGGCGAATGCTCGAAGTTTTTCCGGGACCCAGCATTTGAGATTACACGAGTGAGTCTTCGCGGGCCCTGCCGCAAGCGGATAGGGACACCGCAGTAGGAATCTGGAGGAAGGCATGAAATCGCGACTGAGTTCCACAATCTGGACGCTGGTCTTGCTGAATGGCGTCATTCTCTTTGCCGTGCTGGGCCTGGCCTACAGCGCCGGCCGGCAATCCGGGGGAGCGTCCCTGTTTGACTTTGGAGCGCTGCCGAGCGGGGCGAGCGGCTCCGTGATGCTGGCGTTGCTGCTGGCGATCGGCATGGCCGTCTTTTTGGCATGGCGGCTGGGCAGCCGGCTGTTGACTCCGGTGCAGGAACTCGCGCAGTTTTCCGAGCGCATAGCAGCGGGTGATCCGCGCGCCCGCGTGGAAATCAACACAGGCGACGAGCTTGGATACATTGCGGAGAATTTGAATCGCGCCGTGACGAAGGTCTCGAAAGCGACCAGCAACCAGGACGCAAACGATGCGTTGCAGCGCAGTATCACAGAACTGTTGACGGTCATCAACCAGGTGGCACGAGGCGACTTGACGCTGCGCGGAAAAGTCACCAACGACGCGCTGGGCAACGTGGCGGACTCGATCAACTACATGCTCGACAATTTCACCAAAGTTCTCGAGCGCGTACGCAAAGCGGCCATGGAGGTTACCGCCTGCTCGAACAACATTCTTGTGGCGGCGGACGAGATGCAGGCCGGCGCGACGCAGCAGGATCAGGAAATTACCAATACGTCGAGCGCGGTGGAAGAGCTGACGGTTTCGATGAAGCAGGTGTCCAACAACGCGGAAGCGAGCGCGGAAGCGGCACGCCGCGCGCTGGACGCCGCCGAACAAGGTAACCGGGCGGTCCGCGACACACTCGAAGGCATGCAGCGCATTCGGGCATCGGTGCAAGCGACGGCGAAGAAAATCAAGTCGCTGGGCGACCGCTCACTGGAAATTTCAGAAATCATCAACGTCATCAACGACATCACCGAACAGACAAACTTGCTCGCGTTGAACGCGGCCATCGAAGCGGCCCGTGCAGGCGAGGCGGGACGCGGTTTCGCAGTCGTCGCGGATGAGGTTCGCAAGCTCGCCGAACATAGCCGAAGCGCAACGAAGGATATCGCGGCCCTCATCAAGGCCATTCAAGCGGAGACGAACGAAGCCGTGGTGGTTATGGAAGAAGGCACGAAGGAAGTGGAAAGCGGAGCAACCCTAGCCGATCAGGCGGGGCGCGCGCTAGATGCCATTTCAAACGTCGTACGCCAGTCGGCGGAGCTTGTGCAGGAAATTTCGCTGGCTTCCAAACAGCAGGTGCGCGGCACGGAAGGCGTGGCACACGCGATGCAAATCATTTCCAGCATTACGCGCCAAACATCCCAAGGCACGCGTGGAACGGTCGCGACGGTCAGCCAGCTCGTGAAACTTTCCGATCAGTTGAACGAAGCGCTGGCGCAGTTCCGTGCGACGTCGAAGTCCGGCAATACATTGGAAAATTCCGAGCGGCCTGTCCCAGCCGGCGCTCTGCGATAAGCAGTGATTTTCTGCTCGGGCACGACGCCGGAGCAAAAGCGGGACTGGAATGAACGAACGGCAGGGACCGGCGGACGGTCTAAGTGAGCACGAATTGAGCGAGATCCGCATGCTGATCGAAGAGCGCACGGGCATTTGCTTCGATGAATCGCGCGAGCGGTTTTTCTCCGGACGCGTGAAGGAGCATTTGCGCGCCAAGGGCCTGGAACGCGGAACGGAACTGCTGCGGGCCATGCGGAAATCAAACGTGGAATACGAAGCGCTGCTTGAGGGCCTCCTGACCCAGGAGACCAGTTTCTTTCGGTATCCGAGCGTCTACGAGGCGTTCGAGAAGCGGGTACTGCCAGAATTACACATCAAGAAATTTTGGAAGAATCCCCGCACTCTGCGGATTTGGAGCGCAGGCTGCTCGACGGGAGAAGAACCCTATTCCATCGCTATCACGATTGCCGATTCGCTTTCGTTTTCCGATTCGTGGAACGTCGAAATTCTGGCTACGGACGTCGGACGGCTAGCCTTGAAGCGCGCGGAGCGCGGTGTGTACTCGGGAAGAAGTCTCGCGAGCGTCAACCCGCAGCAATTGGAGGCACACTTCACGCAAGTGCATGGGGGCCACCAGGTGAAGCCCAAACTGCGAAAGCTGGTGACTTTTGTGCAGATGAATCTGGCATCAGCCGTCTACGTCGGCCGGATGGACATGATTTTCTGCATGAACGTTTTGATTTATTTCTCCGAAGAGCGCCGGCGCACGCTCGTGCAACGGTTTTACGATACGCTCGAGCCGGGAGGCTACCTTTTTCTAGGCCATTCCGAATCGATCTCCAAGATGCCCGTCAAGTTTCAGGCCATCGTGCTGAACGACTGCATTCTGTACCGCAAACCCACTGCAGAAGAGCTGCAAAAGCCGGAACTTGTAACGGAGGGACGCGCGTGAGCATGCCGGACCGCGAAGCCGTCGAGATGTTTCTCCAAGAGGCGTCCGAGCACCTGCAGTATTTGCGGGAGTACGTCAGCGTGTTGCAGGAGATCTCCCCGCGGCGAGAAGATCTTGAGCGGCTTTATATTTCGGCGCATACGCTGAGCGGAACTTCTGCAAGTTACGGATTTCCGCGCTTCTCCGAAATTGCCGCGAAACTTGCCCACGTATTCCAGTATGCCCTGAACGCCACGCTGGGCGATGACCTTCATGGTCCGCTGACGGAATTTCTGTCGGACGGCATTTCCCTTCTGGAAACAGATCTCCTGGAGATCAGCGACACGGGCAAAGAGAGCCTCGACGACATCGCAGCGTTCAAAGAGCGCTACCGCTTTGCGTTCCCGACGGAACCGCCTCCGCTGAACTATCCCCAAGCACAGACGTACGCGGAATTGGCTAAGGAATCCTCCCAGGAAACGGTCGTGTCGGCCGCAACGGGCTCGTACTTCGACGCAATTCCCGCAGACGACGAAGTGGGCGACGACATTTTGGAATTCTTTCAACCGGAAGCTGAAGAGCATTTGCAGGTTGTAAGCGATTGCCTGATCTCGCTGGAGGGCAACAACAATCCGGAAGAGATTAACAAGCTGTTTCGCGCGATCCACACCGTGAAGGGATCTGCCGCGCAAGTTGGATTGAAGCGCCTTGGAGCGATTGCCCACCGCGTGGAAGACCTGATCTGGCGCTTGCGTGATGGCGAACTCGAGCCGTCGCCCGCCGTCGTTGATCTTTGCCTCGAATCCGTGGACGTGCTGAAGAAGACGTTGCATCGCCAGTGGGCCGACGAAGCCAGCATGCGCGCAGGTGTGGATTCGCTGCTTGGGCGAATTGCGGAATTTGCACCAGTCGAATTGGAAAACTTCGAAGCCGTCGGAGTGCCCGCGGGCAGCGAAGAGGTCCACCCCGAAAAGTTGGAAGAAGCCGCTTCGGCTATCGTGGCTGGAAAGAAGGCGGCCAAGCCGGCGAGCCCGGCTGCCGCGGCCGCAAAGTCTGTGCGCATTGCGCTGTCGCGGCTTGACCGCATGATGAACACGGTCGGCGAGCTGGTGATCAACCGCACCCGGATGGTCGGGCGCGTGGCCGAATTGGAAAAACTCGTCGATACCCTGAGCTTCTCGAAGGAACGCCTGCAAGGAAAAGTGGGGGAGTTCCAGGAAAAGTACGAGTTCAACCGTATCAGTTCTTCGAGGCAGACAGGCCCATGGAGCCCGTCTACCGCGAGGCAAACGCTTACGAGCGCGGCCTCGGGCGATACGTCGTTCTGGTCGGAATTTAGCGAACTGGAAATGGACCGGTACGATGATTTCAATATTCTTTCGCGCTCGATGGCGGAAATCTCTGCGGACGTGAACGAGGTGCTCTCGCAGCTTGAAGGATTCATCGGGCGCGTCGAAGGCGATATAGACGAGTTCACAAAGCTCGCGCACCATCTTCAGGACGAAATCACGGCAGCCCGCATGGTGCCGATTGGAACGTTGTATTCGAGGCTGTCGCGCGCGGTGCGCGACGCGGCACAATCGGCGGCCAAACAAGTTGAACTCGATCTTTCCGGCAGCGAGACCGAACTGGACAACAACATCATTCAGCAGATTTCCGATCCCCTGGTACATCTGGTGCGCAATTCTGTTGCTCATGGAATCGAGCGTCCGGTGGATCGCATCGCAGCGGGCAAGCCAGAACTGGGCAAGGTCTCGCTTCGCGCTTATCATCGCGGCAATCACATTTACATCGAAGTGGAAGACGACGGCCGCGGCATCGACTACGAGCGTGTGAAGCAGAGCGCGATCGAGCGTGGGCTAGTTTCGCCGGAAACTGCGGATCGCCTCACTGAGCGAGACCTTCGAGAAATGCTATTCCATCCTGGCTTCACCACGGCTCCGGTCAAGACGGAGCTCGCCGGCCGCGGCGTTGGCCTGGACGTGGTGCGCGCCAATTTGAATGCCCTTAACGGCGAAATCGACATTCAGAGCGTCCGCGGAAAAGGCACGAAATTTACGTTGAAAGTGCCGCTGACTTTGATTATCTCGCCCGCTCTCTTTGTGCGTTGCGGAGTGACGAACTTTGCCCTTCCTCTTGCAGTCGTCGAAGAAATTCGGCGCTTGCGCGCGGACGAAATTGAGGACGTGGGCGGAAAACTTCTGACCAAGGTGCGCGACGTGGTAACCGAAGTCGTAAGGCTAGACACGTATCTGGGCCTGCCCCCGCTCGAGCCGATCAACGGATATTTCCGCATGGTCGTAGCGAATGCTGGTAACCGTCAGATTGGCCTCGTCGTGGAAGAAGTGCTCGGCAAAGACGAAATTGTCATCAAAAACCTCGGCGAGTATTTGCGTCGCGTGAAGCTTTTCCCAGGCACGACGATCGCGCCAGACGGCAGCCTGATTCTGCTGATTGATTTGAACCGCATGGTCGCGAATGAGCCGACGGAGCGCCGTCCGCTGCAAGCGAGCGCCAGCGCCGCACGCATCTTTGCGCCGGGCTCGACCGCCGTGGCGCGCGGGACTATTCCAGCCGAGGCCATCGACCGCGTCGAGCAAGAGCGACTAATCGTGGTGGCTGACGATTCCATCAGCGTGCGCAAGTTCGTCGGACGCATGCTGGAAAAGAACGGTTACCGCGTGAAGCTCGCCGCCGACGGCATGGAAGCAGCGGAACTCGTGACGCAGCATGGCTGCCATCTGGTAATCACAGACCTTGAAATGCCGCGCATGACAGGGTACGAGCTTATGGTGCAACTGCGGCAGAGCCCGACGACGCGGCGCATTCCCGTAATGGTCGTGACGTCGCGCGCGGGCGCAAAGCATCGAGATCGGGCCATGAAAGAAGGCGCGGCGGCCTTCCTGACCAAGCCGGTCCAGGAAGATCAGCTGATTGCAGCCGTAGAACAACTCATGGGAACGGAGGCGCGACCAACCGTCCCGGTTGCGTAGACGACCATGGCCACCAGCGCAAACAAGAAATTTCGCGTGCTCATCGTGGACGACTCCGCCTTCATGCGCAAGGTCCTCGAAACGATTTTCAACGCCGACGATCAATTGCAGGTAGCCGGTCACGCTAAGGACGGCCGCGAAGCTGTCGCTCTCGCCGAGTCTCTCAAGCCCGATGTCATCACGATGGACATCAACATGCCGCACGTCGATGGCTTGCAGGCCACGGCGCAGATCATGACCACGAATCCCCGCCCGATCGTTATCGTCAGCTCCGAATCGCGTGAAGGCGCGGCGAGCACCTTGAAAGCTCTGGAGCTGGGAGCAATTGAGTTTGTCGCCAAGCCATCGAGCGGCATTGATCTCGATATGCAAAGCGTAAAAGAGGATCTGCTTCGAAAGGTACGGATGGCAGCAAAAGTCCGCGTCGTGCGCACTGCTTCGCGGCTCGCTTCCACAGTGCAGAAATCGAACGGCGATGGTGCTCCGAAAACGGCGGCTGCGCCAACGGTTGCGCCCCGCCCTGCTCCTAGCTCGGGCCTCGATCAGCGTTTCCCCGTCGTCGTCTTGGCCGCGTCCACGGGCGGACCGGCAACGGTTATGCGCCTGGCCCCTGGCTTCACGCGCGACTTTCCGGCGGCGGTCATTTTGGTGCAGCACATGCCGGCCTCTTTCACCACGCAGTATTCGACGCAACTCGCCGAGTTCACAGGCATTCGCGTCAAGGAAGCGGAGCCCAACGAATCTCTTCAACCGGGCACGTTTTACATTTGTCCCGGCGGGCATCACTTGCGCGTAACTCCATCGGGGCGCATTCAGCTGGACGGATCCAGCGGGCGCATCAACGGCTATTTGCCAAGCATCGACGCGACGATGGAATCCGTTGCAGCATACGCAGGGGCCATGAGCATCGGCGCGATTCTTACCGGCATGGGCAACGACGGAGCAAGCGGCGCTAAAGCCATCAAAGCGGCGGGCGGCTTGGTGCTTGCCCAAGATGAAGCGACGTGCGTCATCTTTGGGATGCCCGCGGAAGCCATCAAAGCCGGTGCTGTGGACCAGGTGCTGGGGATCGATGACATTTATCCCGCCATCGAGAAGCGAGTGATCGGGATTTGCCGCTCCACTCCGGTGGGAGTTCGCTGATGCATGTGGCCACGCCACCTGCCGCGCTCCACGCCGCGCGCACGGAACAAATCATTCTCTTCCGCGTGTCCGGCCAGCTTTTCGGCGTGTCTTCCGCTTCCGTGCAAGAAGTCCGCAGCGTGGACAGCCTTTCGGGCGCCGCGACGGAAATCAATCAGCCGACTCTGCGCAAAGTGCGGCACGTGTTGCGGCGAGGCGATAAGGTGCTCTACGTCATAAACGCAGCGGTGCACTTTGGATTGCCGGCATCCTCGGCAGGCCTGATTTTTGTGTTGAGAAAAACGCGAACTGCATTGCTAGTCGATGGCATGGACAAGATGGCCACGATGACGCGGTTGCAGGCGCTGCCGCTTGCGTATTGCCACGAGGAGAGGAAGTGGTATCGCGGATTGACGGCTTTGGATCAGAACGTGATTCCGGTAGTCAACCCCGAAGGATTTTTGACTGCCGACGAGTTTGCTCTGCTCGACGCGTCATTGCCTCCACTTGAAACCACCGGGGAAACCGCGAATGGCGGCACGGAGTTGCCGCAATGACGCAGTCCGCTGAACTCGGCTCGCAATCTTTCGTGCTGCTGCGGTTAGGGGAACGACGCTTTGCCGTGATTGCCACGCAAATTTCAGAGCTGGTAGCGCCAAGCCGCATCTTTAGGTTTCCTCATCGCACGCCGAAACTCGAAGGCGTGATTCTGCGCCGCGGCCGAATCGTCCCGGTGTGCGACGTCGCCGAAAAACTACTCGGAAAGGGACTCACCTCGCGTCGTTTCTATTTGATTGCTGTCCGCCATTATGGAGAAAAGTCCGAGTGGGTCGCACTGCCGGTGACCGGCGATTGCGAACTGATCGCTGCCGAAATGACCGGGTCAGGTGAGGCGGATGCTGCACACGTTGCCGGTTGGATTTCGCACAACGGCGAAGTGATCGAAGTCTTGAATCTGGATGCACTGACGCCCGGCGCCGACGCCCTGCCCACCTCCACAATCCCTGCCGTTGTTCTGGAGGCCTTGCCGTGATGCCTCCGGGACGCGGGCCGAAAATTCTGCTGATCGACAGCAACGTGTATTTCGCTAAACGGCTTAGCGACGCGCTGAAACGCGAAGGCTTCGAGGTTGTTTCGAGCACGCAGGCGGCCTACGCGCTGACAACCCTCGAATACGACGCCCCGTCCGCGATTCTTTGCTCGACAAACATGCGCGAGATGGGGGCCCTCGAAATCGCGAAAATCATTCACGCGGATCCGAAGAACGCTGGGCTCCAAATCATCGCCCTCGGCGACGGCAGCCAGCGCGCCCTGATGGAAGCGTTTCAAGCAGGCTGCGACGATTATATTGATCGACAAAGCGCCCCGGCGGTCATCGCATCGCACGTCAAAAGCATTACCGTCAGCAAAGCGGAGGGTTTTCAGCCAACGCAAATGCTTACGCAGTCAGACACCAGCCTCAGCGGCAGCTTGACGCACCACGACCTTACGGGTGTCATGCAAATGCTCGGGCACGCGCACCAAACCGGCGCACTGCACATCAACGCAGGCGAAACCGACGCCGTGCTCTTTTTTGATGCGGGAGAGATTGCGCACGCGGAATGCGGCAGCCTTTTCGGCGACGAAGCGGTGATTCATATTTTGAAGAGCTGCGTGCAAGGCGCCGCCGGCGTTTACAAATTTGCTTATGGGACCACTTCACCGCAACGCACCGTGTTGCGGTCGGCGACTGATCTGATGCTCGATGCCATGCGCGAGTACGATGAAGGAGCGCGCGACATGGCGGACAAGGAAGCGCGATGAGCGAGGCGATGACTTTTCCACCGGTAAATGAAACGGAAGTGAAGCGAATACCGACAGTCTATTTCATCGATGACAGCGCGACGATGCGCGAAGTTATCAAGATCGCGTTCCGCCGCGAGAGCATCAATGTGATCACCTGCGCGGACGCTGCTTCGGCATTGGCGCAGTTTGAACAGAATAGGCCCGACGTCGTGATCACGGACGTGATCATGCCGGATCAGGATGGCTACTCCGTTTGCAACCAGATCAAGCAGCATCCCGAATACGGCGGGACTCCCGTCGTGTTGATGTCCGGCGTGGTGAACAAGAGTGTGGCCGACAAGGCCGTGGCGGTAAAAGCTGACGAGTTGATTCGCAAACCGTTTCAGCCGCAGGAGCTGATTGGACGCGTCAAGAGTTTGCTGGAGCCGAAGCGCGCGCCAGACGCGCCAGCCCTGGAACGACCTGCGACGTCGAGTGCACTGAATAGTCTGTTCGCGCCGCCGCCACCGCCGGTTGCTCCGAGGCCCATTACGCCGCCACCACCCGCTACAGACCAGAGGACTCCAGAGTCCATCTGGCCGCGCGCACTAGCCGAGGCATTCATCGCGTCCCGGCCGGGCGATGCGTCAATCTCTCAACAAAATTTGCAACAGCCAGGTGTCCCGTCTGGACGGCCTGCGCCTACGGCATCAGACATTCAAAAACTGCGCGCCGAAATCGCTCGCCTCGACCTGCTCGTCAAAAAACTACAGACGGAAATGCAGATCGAGCGGCAGTACACTCAGGCGCTCGAACTTCAGATACAAACGCTAACGCGGGTAGATTAATCGCAGGCTGCACAGTTACTCTTGCGTTTGCCAAGCTGCTCCGCAAAGTTGACGCTCGCGGGCTTATTCGGTAGTTTCGCTCTTTGCTCTTCTAGTATCCATCGTCTGACCTGGGGGCTTCCATGAATGGAAAGAGCAGCTCGGCAATCTCGCGGCGTGAATTTGCCCGCCGCGCCGCCATCGTTTCTGCCGTGTCGCTGGTGCCCCCAGGCACCTCGCCGATGTATTCTGCCGTTGGACAGCCCGCGCCGCAACAGCCGTCGGATACCCCTTCGCTCTCGCCCGAAGGCCAGGCAGAAGCAGAAGCGCGCTTTCAGGCGATCCTTGCTGTTTATGGCTCTCGATTCTCTGACGCGCAAAAGCCCGAACTTCGGCGGCTTTGTTTCACGGCTCAAGCTCCCCTCAGTCACCTCCGCGCCTACGCGATCGAAAATGGCGACGGCCTGGCGCTCTATTTGAAGCCACTGATGGAAAGAGAGAAGAAGCCCGAGCCGGCAGCCATTCCTCGGAAGGCCAGCCAACCAGCAAAGAAGCCTTGAGGGAACATCACCATGCCTGCCGAAGAAATCTTCTATCTGCCGTTAAGCGAACTCGCCAAGCGCATTGAGGCGAAGAAGCTTTCGCCAGTCGAGCTGACACAAATCTACCTCGACCGTAGCGCGAAGTTCGGTCCTCGCTTTAACGCCTACGCTCGCCTCACGCCCGAAATCGCTCTGGAACAAGCAAAAGCAGCAGAGAGAGAAATTCAGCACGGCCACTATCGCGGACCTTTGCACGGTATTCCCTATGCGGCAAAGGATTTGTTGGCCGTCAAAGATATTCCCACGACTTGGGGAGCGAAGCCCTATGCGAATCAAACCTTCCACTACGACGCGACTGTCATCGAACATTTGAATCGCGTGGGAGCGATTCTCATCGGAAAAGCCGCAATGATCGAATTGGCTGGCGGTATGGGCTACCGCTTTGCTTCTGCATCACTGCAAGGCTCTGCAAAAAATCCTTGGGACACAAAATGCTGGACTTGCGGCTCCTCGTCTGGCTCCGCAGCTATTGTTGCCGCCGGGCTGGCTGCATTTGCCATTGGGAGCGAAACTTGGGGATCGATCATCTGTCCGTCCGCGTTCTGCGGAGTCAGCGGCCTGCGGCCCACATACGGCCGCGTGAGCCGCTATGGCGCGATGGCGCTTGCGCCTTCGATGGACAAGCTCGGTCCTTTAGCGCGAAGCGCGGAAGATTGCGCGCGGATTTTCGCTTCAATTGCCGGGCACGATCCGAAAGATCGCAGCACTCTGCCAATTGACAAAGCGGCTTTCACATATTCGCCTTCCATGGAGCTAAAAGCGCGGCCCCTCAGGGTCGGCTGGCTCACGAACGCGTGGAAACAATTGGATTCAGGTGTGGCAAAGGCCATTCTTGCCGCCGAGAAAGTCGTACGGAAACATTTTGCGAGCACGAAAGCCGCTGTACTTCCAGAAGGACCGTTTGAAGATGCTGGGAACATCATCGTAGCAGCAGAGTCCGCCGCTTCCTTTCGTACGCTAATTCGCTCCGGGCGGGTGAGCGAATTAACAGACCCGCTGGGGCAAATAGCTGGCTACGTCAACGAACAATACTCCGCCGCGGATTATTTGCGAGCGCTCAGCGTACGGGAGATTTTGCAGAAACAAATGGAAGCTCTTTTTGATTCGTTTGACGTGCTGGTGGCCGCCGCTCAACCCGTTCCGGCGACTTCGCTCGAAACCAACCTGGAGACCGATCTCGCTTTTCCAGATCCGCTCGGGGGCATCGGCAATCTCTGCGGGCTTCCGGCCCTATCCGTTCCCTGCGGCTTTACGGAAAAGAATCTTCCCGTCGGCCTGCAATTCGTGGGTCGGGCGGGGGACGATTTTGCGGTGATCAAGGCGGCACGAACATTCCAGCTTCATACAGACTGGCATCGCAAACATCCACGAGTTGCCTGATTTCATGCGAACAAATTGATCGCGACGCGAACGCTAGGCGCTGCGAGAGACGTTGAGGGCTTCTCGTACCGCACGCAGAATACTCCCGCGGCTAAAAGGCTTTGCGAGCAGGCGCATATTGGCTTCGGCTTGCGCTGCTTCGGCAGCTGTATGTTCCGTGTAGCCGGACATGTAAACTACGCCTAGACCCGAATGATGATGCTGTAATCGCCGGGCCAATTCTCTGCCAGTCATGCCGGGCATAACCATGTCGGTCACGAGCAGGTCAACACTTGACTTGTGTTCGCTGGCGAGACGCAGCGCATCGGCGCCATTGTGCGCTTCAAGCACCGTATAGCCTCCAGATTCGAGAAATTCTCGGGCGACTTCGCGCACGTCCTGTTCGTCTTCCGCAAGCAAAATCGTTTCCGTGCCGCGCGGCGCTTCCGCCAAAGCCAGCGGAATGCCCCCCTTGTCCTCGGGCTGATCCACGCGCGGGAGGTAAATTTTAAACGACGTCCCCTTACCCACTTCGCTGTACATCCAGATGAAGCCGCCGCTCTGCTTCACAACGCCGTACACGGTCGCCAGGCCGAGTCCTGTCCCCTTGCCGGGTTCTTTGGTCGTAAAGAACGGCTCGAAAATGTGCGCCTGCGTATCCGCGTCCATTCCTGTGCCTGTGTCGGAGACGGCGAGTAGCACGTATCGTCCAGGCTGAACGATCGGATGAGTCGAATTGTAAGTGCGGTCCAGGTCGGCATTCGAAGTTTCGATGATCAGCCGTCCCCCACTTGGCATGGCGTCTCGCGCGTTCACCGCCAAATTCATGATGATTTGTTCCATCTGGCTGGCATCCGCGCGGATCGCCCCCAAGCCCGGCGCGGTGCGAATCCCCAGCTCGACGTCCTCGCCGATCAGCCGCGGAAGCAGCTTGCCCATATCCTCAACGATACCGTTCAGATTCATCACTCGCGGCTGGAGAACCTGCATCCGGCTGAACGCGAGGAGCTGCTTCGTGAGCGCTGCCGCGCGATCTGCGGCTCGGTCGATTTGAGCAATTTTCCTCGATATACCGTCCGCGGCAGGCAGGGCGCTTATCAACAGCTCGGTATGTCCCTTGATGACCATCAAAAGATTGTTGAAATCGTGCGCCACGCCGCCTGCCAGGCGCCCCACAGCCTCCATCTTTTGCGCCTGCCGGAGCTGCTGCTCCAGCAGATGGCGCTCGCTGATGTCTTGCGCCACGACCAGACGCACTCTCCGCCCGGCGTAGTCGAGCGGATGCGAAATCACCTCGGCTTCAAAATCCTTTCCATCTTTCTTGCGGTGCTTACATACGCCTTGAAAGCGGCCAGAGCCGCCATTCTCTTGAGAACTCAATTCGCCGGAAACAAGCTGGTCCTCAGGGCGTATGTCGAACAGGCTTATCCGGCTGAATTCCTCCGCTGAAAAGCCATACTGGCGAACCGCCGCGTCGTTTACCTGGACAAACTGTAGCGTTTCGTCGTCCATCACCCAGGTTGGCAGCGGGTTGTGCGAAAAAAGTAGCCGGAACACGGATTCGCTCTTGCGCAGCGCTTCCTCGGAACGCCGCCGCTCAATCGCAAGTGCAATGTGGCCTCCCACGGAATCAAGAAACTCCAGGTCGCGCATGTCATAAGCACTTTCGTGCTTATAGTGCTGCACAACCAAAACACCGATAGTCGCAGTCGGTGTTTTTAGCGGTACGCCCAGCCACGCCGGAGACGGTGAGCCGACCAATTCGACCTCGCCTTCGTGGACAAGCCGGTCGAATTCGGATTGCGGAATAAGCATCCCGCTGCCGGTGCGAAACACGAAAGCAGTGCAGCTGCGGCCGACCTTCTGCGGAGGGGGCGCCGTATCGAACTGGTCCACAAAAAAAGGAAAGTAAAAAGTATCCTCTTTTGGATTATGGAGTGCCACGAAACAATTCTCGGCGTAGAGAACTTTTTTTAGGGCTTTATGGATACCGTCAAGCAATTGATCGAGATTGGCCGTCTGATTTAGCGCGTGGACTACTTCTGAAATGACCTGACGCTCTGCCTCCATGCGGTGTAATGCCGTCACATCGAGGAAACTTGCCACTAACCCGTCGACGGCGGGGTTGTTCAGGCAATTGCTGATCGACGCCTCGCACCACCGCCACTCTCCCGACTTGGTGCGCAAGCGGCAGCGCCCTTTTCTCGCCCTGCCCGGTACGTCGGCGAGACCGCGAAGACGGTCGCGCATCTCACTGACCTCATCCGGGTGCAGAAAATCGATGAGCGCCATTCCAATAAGTTCATCGGGACGAAAGCCGAGCGTGTTCGTGGCTCCCGCGCTGGCGTGCATCACAATTCCATCCGTGCTGAGAATGACTAGCAGTTCGCGCGCGCAGGCGAGCAAAGTCGAAAGTTGCTCTGGACTAGCCGCCACATTTGGATCGAGAGAAGGTCGTTGTGACATAGGGTCGCTGCTAGCGAAAACGTTTTCGTGCCCCAAGGGACTGCGGTGGATGCAAACTCCTCCGCCTTACGATCGCGTTCGTGAACGACCTTGCTGGCAATGGATTAGCGAAACGATTTAATCATAGCGGATTCGCAATATCTGGGCAGCATGCCGGACCGGTCGTGTTGCGAAAACATGACTGTACGGAAGTACAGGCTGTGGTGATTCAGGGTAGCGCCTCGGTGCGGCCGGTATTCTTCTCACCGCGCGGAGAGCGTGCTAATCTCCCCTTCGCTTCGCCTCAAATCGTGTTTCGCCGGATTCTGGACAATTTCCCTGGCTCTTAGGAGGCCATGTGCCAACGCATAACATTTGGAAAGATATGTTCGTCCTGGGGCTGCCTCTGCTGGAGAAGATTCTCCGGCCGATCTTCGTTTACGCGTTCCTGGTGGTGAGCCTCAGGCTCTCCGGAAAGCGCGAGCTGGTTCAGCTCAATCCGTTCGATTTGGTCGTTTTGCTCACTCTTTCGAACACGGTGCAAAATGCCATCATCGGCGATGATAACAGCGTCTCCGGCGGCCTGATCGGCGCCACTTCTCTGCTCGCTATCAATTATCTCGTGGTGCGTTTCCTCTACGGCCACAGCAAACTGGATCAGATAGTGGAAGGAAGATCCGACGTGCTCATCGAAAATGGAAAACTGCGAACAGCGCGCTTGAAGAAGGAGTTGATCACTACGTCTCAACTTGAAGCGGCCGCCAGGAAGCAGGGTTTCGATTCCCTGGCGGAAGTCGACAAATGCATCCTGGAACCCAGCGGCACGTTAACTTTTGTAGGGAAAAAGCCCGCCTCCGAGGAGGTCCGGCATCAAGAAGTGCTCGGCCGGCTCGAAAAATTGATGGAAGAAGTTGCGCGGCTGAGAGGCTCTCAGCCGCCAGCGCGCGCCTAGGCGTCGCGCTCTCACAAAACTATTCCGCTAACGAACCAGAAACGAAGTCAGCGCAAACGCAACACCCGCGCCACCAAGCAGCATGCCCGCAATCCAATATCCTCGCCGCTTGGTGAGCAGCGTCATCGAGCAAATCACCAGCCCGACCTCGATCAGGCCTTCTCCCCCGTCAAACCGGTCCGCGCGCCGGCTAACGAGATCGCGTTCCTTCTCCAAATCCTTGGCCTTCTCACTGATGTCGTCTTTGTCGCCCTCGTATCGTTCTACCTCTTTCAGGTATTTCTCATGCAGGGCCGCGGCCTTCTCCTTGTCCGCAGGCGCCAGCGCGCCGAGCATGTCCGCCACGCTCTGCATTTCGTGCAGGCGGATATTCTTCGCCTGGTAGTACGCCCATTGATCGGTCGCCTGCGCCTGCAGAAGCAACTCTTCCGTGTGGGCTCGATGGCCAAGCAGCGTGACCGCCGCCACCAGCACAGCGAGAACGGAGATTGTGACGGAGACAGAAACCAGAAACGGATTGTCTCCGTGTTCGTGATGTCCTTCTGGCAGCTCAAAGCCTTCCGCCATAACCTAGACTCTCCTTAAAGCGTTAAGCATTTGGTTCCGTTGCAATGGCCCTCAAGGAATCCAGCGCCGCCGCAATCGTCCTCGTAACGTCTTCGGACGTGTGAGCAGCGGAGACAAACGCAGCTTCAAACTGCGACGGAGCAAGGAAGATTCCGCGATCCAGCATCTCGCGGAAAAATCTGGCATAGCGTTTTGTATCGGACCGCTTTGCGTCGCCGTAGTCGCGCACCCGGTCCGCTGTGAAAAAGAGAGTCGCCAGCGATCCCCTCGCGTTCACTCGCCCCGCAATTCCAGTTTCCGCAAGCGCCTGACGTAGCCCTGCCACGAGCCGGCCAGCTTGTTCGTTGATTCCCTCATAGAGTCCCGGGCGCGTGAGTTGCTTAAGCGTGGCAATTCCCGCGCGCATCGCCAAAGGGTTTCCGGCAAGCGTTCCCGCCTGGTACACGGGACCAAGCGGCGCAACATGATTCATGATTTCCGACGCGCCGCCATACGCTGCCACGGGCAATCCGCCCCCAATAATTTTCCCAAGCGTCGTCAGATCTGCCTGCACCCCAGCGAGTTGCTGCGCAGCCCCAAAATGCATCCGAAATCCGGTAATCACTTCATCTACGATAAGCAGCGCCCCATTGCGCTTCGTAATCTCGCGCAACCCCGCCAGAAATCCTGGTTCCGGTTCAACCACGCCCATATTCGCGGCAATCGGCTCGACGATGACCGCTGCGATCTTATCCTTATGCTGTGAAAACAAACGCTCGACTGCGTCAATATCGTTGTATGGCGCATTCAACGTCAATTCGGCAAGTGCTTGCGGAACGCCAGGGCATTCCGCGATACCTAAAGTCGCAAGTCCCGACCCCGCTTGCGAAAGAAAACTGTCCGCATGGCCGTGGTAGCAACCTTCGAACTTCACGATGAAATCTCGCTTGGTCACGCCGCGGGCCAGGCGCACTGCGCTCATCGTGGCTTCCGTGCCGCTGGAAACGAACCGAATCTTTTCGATCGTCGGAATCGCTTGCGTAATTATTCCCGCGAGCTCGACTTCCAGCTCCGTCGTCGCTCCGTAACTCGTCCCGCATTGTGCTTGCTCTGCAATCGCTTGCGTCACTGCGGGATGGGCGTGTCCCAGCAGCATGGCTCCCCAAGAGCACACGTAATCCAAAAGTTCGTTGCCGTCAGCGTCATAAAGATATTGCCCGTTGCCGCGCTCGATGATGAGCGGCTCGCCGCCAACGGAACGAAAAGCCCTCACCGGGCTGTTCACGCCGCCAACAAGCAGCTTCTCGGCGCGCTCGAAAATCTCCCGCGAACGCCGTCGTTCCATTCTCATCTTTGTGGGTGAAGAGCTCATGAAATCTCAGCCGAAGGAATCACGCTTTCAGCCACCGCGCGGCATCCTTGGCGTGATACGTCAAAATAATATCCGCACCGGCGCGCTGAATTCCAGTCAGGATCTCCAACACGACGCGTGTCTCGTCCAGCCAGCCCTTCTGCGCGGCCGCTTTGACCATCGCATACTCTCCGCTCACGTTGTACCCCCCAACGGGAACGTCAAATGCATCGCGCACCCGCCGGATCACGTCGAGATACGGCAACGCCGGCTTCACCATGACGATATCCGCGCCCTCTTCGATATCCAGCGCGACTTCCTTCAGGGCTTCGCGCACGTTCGCCGGATCCATCTGGTAGCTGCGCCGGTCACCGAATTGCGGCGTCGAATCCGCCGCCTCGCGAAACGGCCCGTAGAAACCAGAACAGTATTTGGCGGCATACGCAAGAATGGCGACGTCCTGGAACTTGTGCTCGTCGAGCGTCTTTCGAATCGCTGCCACGCGCCCGTCCATCATGTCCGAAGGCGCGACGATGTCCGCACCCGCCCGCGCTTGCGACAACGCCTGCGCTGCAAGAATCGGCAGCGTCGCGTCATTTGCAACTTCTCCGTTTTCAATTACGCCGCAATGCCCGTGATCCGTGTACTCGCACAAACAAACGTCCGTAATGACTACGAGTTTCAGATTCGCCTTCCGAATGGCCTCAATCGCCTTCTGGACCACGCCCTGCGCCGAGGTTGAGATGGTTCCGCGCGAATCCTTAGACTCCGGCAATCCGAAAAGAATCACCCCAGGAATACCGAGCGCTTCCACTTCCCGGCACTCTTCCGCAATCTGGTCAACGGATTGTTGATGCACTCCCGGCATCGAGCCGACTTCCTTCCGAACTTTTGTCCCGGAGCAAACAAACATTGGATAGATCAGTCCCGCGGTCGTAAGCCGCGTCTCGCGAACCAATCCGCGCAGTGCCTCGTTCCTCCGCAAACGCCGCGGACGATGGGTGGGAAAGCTCATCCTTGTTTTACTCCCTCAGTGGACCGTTTCTTGGTGCGCGCAAGATGTCCCTCTAACGCCTCTACCACCGCTTCCGTCGTCGTATCGGCCGCTCTTGCGATCCTTTGAACGCCCGCCGCACTCAAAGCCCTTGCCGTCGCCGGTCCTATTGCGACCATTACGGCTCTGCCCTGCAAGGCTTCCAATCGCTCTCGGCCAACTAGTTCGAGAAAGTTATGTACCGCGCTCGGGCTGAAGAACAAAATGCCGTCCACTCCGCCCTTTAAACTATCTATCACTTTCTCGCGATCGTCAGCGTTCGGCGGCAGTGTTCTATAAGCGACCACTTCCGTCACAACCGCGCCGCTCCGCCGAAGAGCAGTTGGCAAATCGGCGTTTGCGCGGTCACTTCGCGGAAGAAAAATGCTTCGGCCCGCCAGTTCCGCCCTCAATTCCTCGGCGAGCCCGGCGCCGCTATGGTTTGTAGCCACATAGTCTACTGAAAATCCGGCATGTTCTGCCTCTTCTGCGGTCGCCGGTCCCACGGCGGCGGCACGCGTATGGTTCAATATCGTACTCGGATCGCCACTATGCTCTCGCCGACGCCGTTCAACGGCCTGGACCGCGTTCGCGCTCGTAAAAATAATCCAATCGAACGAATCCATCCGCGCCAACGCGGCATCCATTTCCGTAAAATCCTCTGGCGGAGCAAACGACACTAGCGGCAGAAGTTTGACTATGGCATGGCGCGCGGCAAGTGCTTCGGCCAGTTTGCCGCTCTGTGCAGCGGCTCGAGTGACTACGACCGTTTTTCCAGCCAGCGGCGATGAGACAGTGTCAGCCACGCTGGCGGCTCACTTCTTCTAGAATATTCTGTGCACCCGCCTCCATTAGCAGTGTGGCCATGTGGCCCCCGAGCTCTGCCGCTTGCTCAGGCGTCGACGTCGCCCTCTGTTTGACATATTGCAAACCGTCGACAGAACAAACGCACGCTTCGAGCACCAATTCGCCGCGCTCAATACGCGCCCAAGCGCCTAGCGGAACCTGGCACCCGCCATGAAGCGCAGCAAGGAGAGCCCGCTCCGCAATAATTGCCGTGCGGGTTTCGGCGTCGTCCAGCCCCGCCACCACTTCCGACGCTTCCGTGTCTTTCAACCGACACTCCACGGCCACGGCTCCCTGCCCCACAGCGGGCAAAAAAATCTCAGGCGCGAGCGTCTCGGTGATGCGCTCACTCCAACCCAAACGGTCCAGCCCCGCTTTCGCCAGCATCACGGCGTCGTATTCGCCGCTCTCCACTTTTCGCAATCGCGTATCCACATTCCCACGCAAATCGCGCACGTCCAAATCAGGTCGGATATGCCGCAGTTGCGCCTGCCGCCGCAGACTGCCGGTGCCGATTCGTGCGCCCTGGCGCAAGCTTCCCAGCGTCGCCCCATTGACCGCAACCAGGCAATCTCGAACGTCTTCGCGGCGGCACACTGCCGGAAACATCAAGCGCGATGGCGTGTCCGTGGGAATGTCCTTGACGCTGTGCACTGCCAGGTCAATCGTTTCCTCAAGGAGCGCCTCTTCCAACTCCTTAATGAAGATTCCCTTCCCGCCGATTTGAGACAGTGGTGACATCTGCAGCTTGTCGCCCGAAGTTTTGATAATGACGATCTCTGTTTCCACTCCCGCGCGGGCGAAAAGGTGTTTGCGGACAAACTCCGCCTGCCATTTCGCAAGCAAGCTGCCTCGCGTGCCGATGCGCAGGTGCCTCACGGTTTCTCCCGATGCGGCAGGAAAAGATCGCGCAGCGCTTCCACGTTTTGTATTTTGCGGCGAAGCTCTTTCTCTCCGCGCAAGCGTTCCGCCGGCTCGAGTAACAGCTTCTCCAAAAGTTCGTCCATCAAAGATTCTATGCGCGCGCGCTCCGCCGCGCCGAGGTGATTCATTGAATCCATGCGTGCTTGAATAAAGGCCGCCCGTTCCTCGCGCAATCGCGCGCGCAGCGCATCCACTAGTCCAACCAACTCGACACTCGCCTGCCAGGAAAGAAATTTTCCTATATGCTCGTCGACAATCGTTTCGGCGCGCGGAACTTCGCTCTCTCGCGCATTGCGATTTTGCTCCACGATCTCTTTTAGATCATCCAGGTTGTAGACGTAGGTGTTATAAAGGTCCGCGGCAGACGCTTCGATATTTCTCGGAAGTCCCAAATCCATCAAGAAAAGCGCGCGGTTGCCGCGAGCGGACATTGCCGCCTGCAGCATCTCTCGTCGCAGCACGGGCTCTTCCGAAGCTACCGAGGAAACCACCACATCCGGCAACGTTAGAGCCGTTTCCCATTCGCCCCAGCCGACAACCTTTCCGCCGAAGCGGATCGCCAGCTCTTCGGCGCGCTCCCGCGAGCGGTTCATAATAAACAACCGAGCGATACCGCGGTCTCTCAACTGACCGATCACCTGTTCGCTGATCGCTCCCGCTCCCAGCACAAGAGCGCTTCGCTCGTTCATTTTTCCGAAGATGCGTTCCGCGAGTTTCACCCCGGCTGACGCCACGGACATCGGCCTCGTTCCCAGCTCCGTTTCTGACCGCACGCGTTTTCCGACTTCGAGCGCACCTTGAAACAACCGGTTTAGCACCGGACCCGTGGCCCCATTTTCGTGGGCATAGCGATACGCTTCGCGCACCTGCCCGAGTATCTCCGCTTCGCCGAGAAGCATCGAGTCAAGCCCCGCTGAAACGCGGAAAAGATGCCTCACCGCCGCGCGGTCGTAATGGTGATAGAGCGATACACCGAGCACATCGGGACGCACGGCATGAAACTCGCTCAGAAAAGAGGACAACCCGGGCGCGCACTCATGCGCACTCTCCGGCGGAACACCATAAATTTCACTTCGGTTGCACGTCGAAAGCACCAGTGTTTCTTGCAGTATCCCGCGCGCCCGCAATTCTTCCGCGGCCTTCCGCGACTGTTCCGCCGTGAAGGACACCCGCTCGCGCACCTCGACAGGCGCCGTGCGGTGATTCAGTCCGACGAGAACGATCTCCATCTTCCGCCAGCGCTCCTAGAAATACCGATGACTTTGCGACAAGTACAAGTTCACCACCGTAAAGCTCATCACCACCACAAAAAAATTGAAGATGCACAGCTTCGACGCCCGCGCTCCGCGCCACGACGCTGTCCGCGCCAACTGGAAATACACCACGTAGAGCAGCAGCACTACCAGCGTAATAACGTACTTTGGATCGTAGTACCACAATTCTCCGTGCAAACGGTCGACCCACACAAACCCGAGCGCTGTTCCAATCGTGATGGACACGAGCCCCACCAGAACACTCGACCGGCTCATCCGTTCGAGCAGTTCAAGTGGCGGCAGCCGCCACACCACGCTTCCAAGCTTGTGACTTCGCAGAAGTCGCTCCTCACCCAAAAAAATCATGCTGAAAACAAACGAAAGCGCAAACGCCGCATACGCCAGAATGCTCAGCGTGACGTGGAACGCAAACGCAACTCCCCGAGCCGGCGTCGGAGATAACCGGTCCGCTGGCGCGAGTTGTGCCGCGAGAAAAAAAACCAGGATAAACGGCAAGACAAACGCTCCCACGGAGCGTTGCTTGTGAAAGAACTCCAAGCCCAGATAGGTCAATGCCAGCAGCCACCCAAATAGCGACATCGATCCGTAAAGATCGTGATAGGGAACGGTATGCAATCCGCGCGAACGCTCCAAAAGCGCAAAATAGTGCACGACAAGCCCGATCCCGAGGAGCAGAGACCCCAGCCGCCCGGTAATCTCCTTACCCGTGTTCAGAAAACGGAGATAGCAACCCATGCTTCCGGCGTACGCCACAATGGTTAATATGAAAAACAAGTGTTCCATTAGATCCGCTAGCCTACTTCTTCTGCGCTCTCGCGCCTGGCAACCGCAACCGCCTCGACGCTAAGTTTAGTTTCATCAACGGTACTCAGAGTATAGCCCACCCACAAAGCACCAGCTAACTGCTTCCCCCCTTCTGCAATCGTCCCCCGGATTTGCTATCCTCTTCTCCAGGCGCAAGATGACCACGAGCTCCGCTCCTCTCAATCGAAAGGATTTATTCCTCCGTGCCTGCCGCGGCGAATCCCTTCCGCGCCTCCCCGTTTGGATGATGCGTCAAGCTGGCCGTTATCTGCCAGAATACCGCGCCATTCGTGCGAATCATCCCTTCCTGGAGGTCTGCAAGACCCCCGATCTCGCTGTGGAAATCTCGCTTCAGCCCTTTCGTTTGCTAGGCGTCGATGCCGTCATCGTCTTCTCAGATATTCTGATCCCCGCCGAGGCTATGGGGCTGAAGCTGGAGCTTGGCGACGCTGGTCCCAACTTGCCGGAACCCGTTCGCTCGAAGCGCGATGTCGACAAGCTCAAACTTTTCGACCCCGAAATCGACACCGGATTCCTCCCGGAAGCCATTCGCCGCATCGTCCGCGAAGTCGGCCCCGCTGTCCCGGTTTTGGGATTTGCCGCTGCTCCCTGGACTCTTGCCTGCTACATGGTCGAAGGCCGCACCAAAGAAGGCTTCGCCACCGTGAAGAGTTTCCTGCTCCGCGAGCCGGCCACCTTTCGCGAGCTGTTGCACCGCATCGCCCAAGCGACTATTCCTTACCTAAAAGCGCAGATTGCCGCCGGAGCCGTCGCCGTGCAGTTATTCGACACCTGGTGCGGCGAGTTGTCCCTGCGAGACTACGAAGCCTTTGCTCTCCCCGCCACGCAAGAGATTATTTCCGGCTTGGGCGGTCTTACTCCCGTCATTTATTACACCAAGGCGTCACATCACCTGCTGCCTGCCATAGCCCGTTCCGGCGCGAATGTCCTGAGCGTAGATTGGCGCGTGGATATGCGCGCGCTTCGCGAGAAGCTTGGTCCGCGCATCGCTTTGCAGGGAAATGTCGACCCTGCGGTGCTTTTCGGTCCACCGGAAGAAATTCGCCGCGTAACCCAAGAAGCCATGGCGGCGCTTGGCGGAGCAGGCCACATTCTGAATCTCGGCCACGGCATCCTTCAACACACGCCGGTGGAGAATGCTCAGCTCTTTATTGAAACGGGCCAGCAACTGTTGCTGCAGGAAGCCAAACCCGCAGCAAATTGGCGTTAGGGGACGCGCGTCGTGACGCTCGCAAATCCAAGTCTGCAAAGCATGCGCGAAGAGCTGCGCGTCAGCGAAGAATTTCTCGCCCGCTACAACCGTCCCGGCCCGCGTTACACCAGCTACCCCACCGCCCCCGTTTGGAATGATTCCTTCGGCCCCATCGACCTGGAGAAAATCCACGAAGAAGCCGAGCGCGCAAAATCCCCCGTCTCGCTCTACATGCACATCCCGTTTTGCGAAAGCCTCTGCCTTTTCTGCGCCTGCAACGTCATCATCCAAAAAGACAAGCGCGTCTCGCCACCCTACTTGGACATTTTAAAGCGAGAGATCGCGCACATCAGCCGCAACCTTTCCAGCGGTCGCCCCGTCGTGCAATTCCACTGGGGAGGCGGCACGCCAACTTACCTAACTCCGCCGCAAATCGAAGACCTCTTCGGCTTCACACGCGAACACTTCACTTTTGCGCCTGACGCCGAAATTGGCATCGAAGTCGACCCCCGTGTCACCTCCCGCAAACATCTCGAAACCCTCCGCAAACTCGGTTTCAATCGCCTAAGCATGGGCATCCAGGATTTTCACCCGCTTGTTCAAAAAACAATTAATCGCGTCCAACCCTTCGAGCTCACCGCCGCTTTGATCCAATCCGCGCGCGACCTCGGCTTTGACAGCGTCAACGTCGACCTAATCTACGGCCTCCCCTACCAAACCGCCGAAACCTTCGCCCACACGGTAGATCAAATTCTCGAACTCACTCCGGACCGCATTGCCCTCTTCAGCTACGCCCACGTCCCCTGGCTCAAAAAACAGCAAAACTCCTTCGAAGGCCATCTCCCCGAAGGCCTGCAAAAATTCGAAATCTTCCGCACCGGCCTCCTGAAATTCCTCGAAGCCGGCTATCTCTACATCGGCATGGACCACTTCGCGAAGCCCGGCGACGAACTAGCCGTCTCCCAGCAAAATCGCACCCTCCACCGCAATTTCCAAGGCTACACTACCAAAGCCGGCGCCGACCTCTACGGCATGGGCATCACCGCCATCAGCGCCATCCAAAACGCCTACGCCCAAAATCAACGCGACATCCCCAGCTGGGAAAAAGCCGTCAACGAACGCGGCATCGCCACCATGCGCGGCTACCACCTCTCCGAAGACGACCGTCTCCGCCGCGCCGTAATCAACCGCCTCCTCTGCCACACCCTCGTCCTTAAAAATGAAATCCAGCAAGAATTCGGAATCGACTTCGACCGCTTTTTCGCCGACGAACTCGCCCGCCTCGAGCCCTTCCGCGAAGACGGCCTGGTCCTCCTCACCCCCAACGAAATCCGCACCACCCAGCTAGGCCGCATCTTCATCCGCAACCTAGCCATGATTTTCGACCCCTACCTCGAAAAGCAGCACCTCAACGCCAAGCCCCTCTTCTCCAAAACCCTCTAGCCGGCGCCAAGACCACCACGCACAGCGCCGTCGGCGGGCGCGTCATTTCCCGGTAGCGGCGTGTATCGAGTAGGTGAATCACTTCCGAACGGCCCGCAATCCAGAACGTACCTATCCGTTTCAGTCCCTGTAGCATGGTAGTATGACGCCTATCTCAGGGAAGCAAGTCGGAGCCTCAGCAGGGGGCTAGATCATGGCGACCTCGGAATCCGTGCGGCAGCCGCTGGGAGCTAGCGTCCCAAGTTCTTCCTCGTCCGTCCCAATCACGACGATTACTTCGCGGCACTCTGCTCTCGTCCGCATCACTCACTGGATCACCACCCTGTGCTTTCTTGCGCTACTCGTCAGCGGAATTGAAATTGTCATCTCTCACCCGCGCTTCTATTGGGGCGAAACCGGCAATGTATTGACCACGCCGTTGTTCAAACTACCGATCCCTTCCTCCAGGAACTTGGTGCCGACCGGCTATGGCTACGTGCTGCCGGACCAGAACGGCTGGAGCCGCTACCTCCACTTTCAAGCTGCCTGGATCGCTGTGTTGACCGGCTTGCTGTACGTAATCTCCAGCTTGTTTACAGGGCATTTGCGGAAAGACCTGCTCCCAGGTAAGGCCGATCTTTCGTGGCGAGCGTTCTTAACCACCACCGCCAATCATTTACGCTTCAAGCGCCCGAGTGCGGCAGAAGCCTGGTCGTATAACCTGCTCCAGCGGCTCTCCTACCTGTTCGTGATCTTCTTTCTGTTCCCATTGGTAATCTGGACGGGCTTGGCGATGTCCCCTGCCTTTGTTTCCGCGTTTCCGGCGACCGTTACTTTGTTGGGCGGCCAGCAATCCGCACGCACCATTCACTTCTTCGTCTCCTTAACTCTCGTGCTCTTCCTTACCGTCCACGTCATCATGATTTTTCTTGCCGGATTCTGGACCCGCATGCGAGCCATGATCACCGGCCGGGCCGCCAGCCCACCTATGGAGCGCACATGAGCAATCTCTCCCGCCGCAAACTCATCACTACCGGACTCGCCGCCACCGCAGGCGTTGCGGGCCTAGGCGTAGCTGCGCGACTTGCGCAAAAATACGGCCTCGTCCCGCCCGATCACGGCGGATTCTACGGCCTCGGCGAAACACTGACCTACGCTTCCCAGCGGCTGCTGACGAGGCACTCGTTAGCCCGTGAGTTCTCTCGAAGCCAGATTTCAAAGCCTCCCTTCGCAAACGAAATCCTGCCCCTCAATGACGCGTTTAAGCGCCTTCAGGCCGGAGCGTTCGTCGACTGGCGTCTCTCCATCGATGGCATGGTCGACCGTCCCGCCACGTTTTCTCTCGCCCAGCTCAAGAGTTATCCATCTCGAAGCCAGATCACTATGGTGCAGTGCGAAGAGGGCTGGTCCTACGTCGCCGAGTGGATCGGCGTGCCTCTCTCTCACGTCCTGAATCTCGTAGGGGTTCACCCACAAGCCAGATACGTCGCCTACTTCTCCATCCAGCCTGACTGGTGGGAAAGCATGGATATGGCCGATGCGCTGCATCCCCAGACGTTTCTCACGTACGGAATGAATGGCGGTGAACTTCCTGTGGGCAACGGAGGGCCGCTTCGCATGCGGCTCCCCCGCCAGCTCGGCTACAAGAGCGTGAAATTTATCACCCACCTCACGGTCACCGACAGTATGAAAGGGTTCGGCAGGGGTCTGGGCTCCGCATCTCCAGAAGGTGGCTATGCCTGGTACGCCGGCATCTGACACTCTCCTTTCACGCGAATGACGCATCTCCGTCGCGAAGCCTTGGCCCACGAGCAAACGCCGAGAAACTCCGAATTTAGACTACGAATATCCCAAGAGGCCTGTGATGAAGAATTTAAGACCACTGTTATTTGTTTCAGTATTGCTGATTGCCAGTAGCTCGGGATTCGCTCAGCAACCTCGGAAAGTCATCATCAATCAGGACTGTTCGGGGCCCGGCGGCAGCAATATGCAAACGCTCTTGACCTTGATTCAATCTCCCCACGTCGAAGTGCTGGGCATAACCGTCGTCAGCGGAAACCAATGGCGCGATGAAGAGGTCGCGCATACTCTGCGCCTGCTGGAGCTGATTGGCCGCACCGATATCCCCGTCGTGCCCGGAGCCGTATTTCCGCTCGTACATCGCCGTAACGAAGCCATTCTGTGGCAGGCCAGGTATGGAAAAGTCGCCTTTGCCGGCGCCTGGGACGATCGCTGGTGGCACGAACATGACGTAATTCCCAAGTTGCCCGAAGGCCAGCCCACGACCCGGCCCGCCGACGAGGACGCCGCTCACTTCCTCTTCCGCATGGTCCACAAATATCCGCATGAAGTGACGATCTACGAAGGCGGCCCCATGACGAATCTGGCGCTCGCCAACGCCATCGATCCCCATTTTGCCGAACTCGCCGAAGGCCTCGTCTTTATGGGCGGCAGCTTGAGCCCGCGCACGGACGATCCCGAGTTCATTAGCAGCCCACGCCACGAATTTAATTTCTGGTTCGATCCGGAGGCCGCCAAGAGCGTGTTAGAGGCGCCTTGGAAGAAGATCGTCTGCACCCCGGTAGACATCTCCGTCAAAACCAGAATCACCGACGAAATGGTCGCCGAAATCAAGAAGAGCAACAGCGCCGCCGCACAGTACGTGGTGAAGTTCTTTATGGCAGACCAGGGCGGTTCCTATATGTGGGACGAACTGGCCGCCGCCGCGTGGATAGACCCGACGCTCATCACCAAAAAGGAAACCCGCTGTATGAGTGTGGACATCGACCACGGCGCGGGCTACGGAAACACGCTGACATGGGTGGACAAAGACAACCCGAAGCTTGGCGCGCAACCAGTCGAAATCCAGATGGATTTGGATCTCGCAAGATTTAACAAAATGTTTGTGGACTTGATGAAGGCCCCTACCCCGAAAGCCCATTGAAAGGCCTACCCGGCGGAGTCTAAAAGTGCAGCCTGATGCCTCCTCCCAACACGAAAATGAAAACGAGCGACAAGCCTACCGCCGCGTGACATCTCTTGAGGTTCGGACAGAAGACTAGCAGTAAAACGGCACCATAATTCTCATTTTTGAAAACACGAACCTTGCAAATCACATGTACGACTACGGCTGCGGGACTTAGCCCAGGATGGCGCTCGGCAGCTCAGAGTCGGTTCCCGCGATTGTCGCCAGAGCCAAGGAATAGAATGAGGAGTAGACTTGCGACATTGCCCCCGGGGGAGAATCCCAATTCAGGAGAAAAAATATGGCGCGACGCACATTCTTGGCTCAGCTGGCGGGCTTACCTTTTCTTGCATGGGGCACAAAGGCGGAGGATTTGAAGAAGCCGCTAAAGATCATGATGAAAAGCGCGTGGGGACCTGATGATCCAACAAGGGCGGCATTTCCTTTCGCACATGGACTCGCACTAGCAGAAGCTGGGCACGATGTACAGATTTTCCTTCTCGCCGAAGCTACCTCTTTGATGCGAAAGTCCATGGCGAACGCCATCCTGCCAGTGGGTTGGCCACCGCTGAGCGAGACTCTCGAAAAAGTTGTGGCAAAACATATTCCGATTTTTTCTTGAGGAGCCTGTTCCCGGGCCCGTGGGGTCACGGAAACAGACTTAAATCAATGGGGAGCTAAATTCGGCAATCCGGCAACCTTTGTCTCGCTCGTGGAATGGGCAGACCGGATTATCGTGGAGTGAAATCCGGCAGCAAGACCGGCCTGCGGAATCATCCCGAGGAACTAACATTCCTAGCATTCCGGGAAACCTGACCTGCCGCGGCGGTCTCGCTCGCAAATCCACTTCTCCGATAACGGCTGCGGGCTCTAGCAGAACTTGAGTTGAGATAGCACCGCTCGGTCCCTTACCGTCAATTCACCGCACATTTGAGGTTAAGTTCTGATGAGGATATTCTGCTGACTCGTCTTCGTCGTTGGGCTCACCACGTGCGCTTGTTGCGCTTCGCGGGGTCACTTGGACTCGGTCTATTTTATTCAGCATGTGTCGGCGGCTACGGGGCAGCAATGCGCCCCCACCTAGTGGCCCGAACGCCATATTGAACGGGGCCACTCTTGCTACTGCTACGAGTCACTGGGTTTCAGCGCAATGCAATGTTCAAGTTGAACTTACAAGTGATTACGGATTCCGGTCGATCGTCATTGACAATTCTGGCACCAAGTCCTCAGGCAGCTTTACGTGGGCCGTAGGCCCCGACCCGAATAGCGTGACAGTAGGCGCAGGGTCGGGCCTTGGAGGGTTCTTCTGGGTATCAACACTTAAAAATATAACCGGGTCAACCTCCTCCCAAATGTTTACGGCGAGCGTCACTGTAGAGACTCAAAGCACTCCGCAGGGTTTAGGTAGCTGTACCTTTACCTTGACGCAAGGCAACCTGCCGTAGCCTGCCGCACATGGGTAGTCGCATTCGGACAGTTGGAATTGCTGATCGGCATTTGCCCGCAGCGTTAATCAGGCACGTGCAATTCACTTCCCAGTTGTGCGTGCTGGCATGGTACCGGCTGGAGCGCTGCGGAAGGATAGCTACAAGGGCAGACTACAAAGACAGATCGCGGTACTGCAATCCATAATTCGCAGGGCGCACGGCTCCGCTCCGCCAGCGCCATCCGCCCATGCTACCAGGCCTAGCCATTCGCAGACAGGTGGCCGACTTCGCAATGTGTTTCTTTCTGTACAGAAAACACTTTACCCTGGCGACTAGTATTTGAACGTGGATCATCCGCTCTTGATCCGCAGTAGGGAGTAAAAAATGGCCCTTGCAAAAGCGGGGAAATGCGCACATCCGGGTTGCTCGTGCGTGTCAACATCGGGCAAGTACTGCAGCATCGAGTGTGAGTCCATGGCCAAGACCCCGGACAGCGATTGTCTCTGCGCGCACACCGAATGCAAAGGCAACGCGCAATCCGTCGCTCCATCGCCGTTTGAGATTCCGTCTTGAATTCAGTGAAGGAGAAACCTGAAAAAGTTCACATCGTCGAAATGGATGGTCCTCCCTCCGGGATTCAAGCGCGTGTTGTTTGTGCCTGGCTGCCGGTTGCTGGCTGCCACTTTGTTGATGGCAACTGGGAATGGCGTTTGGGGCGCTGAGCCCCAAATCACCCTTTCCGCAAATCAATTGAATTTTCCAGCGCAAATCCAGGAAACAGCCAGCGCGCCGCAAGTGGTCGTCGTTACCAACAATGGCGAAGCCGATTTGTCCATCACTGGTATAACCATCAGCGGGGAGAACAGCGCCGATTTCGTGCAGACCAACAACTGTCCCATTGCCCCAGGCGTATTGGCTCCGCGGACTCGTTGCGAAATCCGCGTAACGTTCAGCCCAACGGTCACGGGAACGCTGTCCGCAGCTTTGAATGTTGCCGATAACGCTTCCGGGAGTCCGCAGACGGTTAGCTTAAAAGGTGTCTCGACCGCGCCCGGTCCGGTGGTCTCGTTGGTTCCCTCCAGTCTTGCTTTTGGCAATCAGCCGCAAGGAACTTCCAGCGCTGTCCAGATGATTGCCTTGACCAATGCGGGCAGCGGAACTCTAAACATCAATTCTGAAATAAGCATCAACGGGCCGGCTAGCGGCGATTTTCATATTCAGGCAATCAAGAATAGCTGTCCCTTAAGTACCTTCCAGCTTGCACGCAAAACGAGTTGCTATATTGGCGTGGTGTTTGCGTCAGCAACGTTAGGGGTGAAGAGTGCGCAAATCTTGATCATGGACGACGCACCCGGAAGCCCGCACTCCATCCAACTGAGCGGCACGGGAACGCCGCAGCAAAACATCCCAAAAAGCGAGCAGTGAGGAGGCGGAGTACTTTGTGGCTTTACTCGCCCTGACCCATTTACTGGAAATCTGAGATGGACTTGTCCGGTTTATCAGGCATGTGAATTACTTCCGGCTGCGCCGTGACTCGGGCACTATCGCCAAGGTTAGCCGGTGGGCCGTAACCCGGTAGCTGGTCCGGTCGAAAACGTTTGCTTTAAGATGCTAGACGCGTCAGCCATTGAGCGACTCTCGCTCGATCTTCTTGTTGCATCGCGACAAACTTCACGCCCATGCCTTCTCTAGGCGTGCTCCTCTGTACGACGGCCCGCGCTCGTACCTCTCCTGCCGGTACATCCATCAGCAACTGAATGAAAGTTCCGGCAGGAGGCGGCTCTGGAGTGCGAATATACAACCCACCCAACCCAAGATTGTCCATAGACGATACCAGTCTCGTGTTGGCTGACTGCCATGCCAAAATCGTCCCTTTCGGACAGGAGCGACGCGGGTAGCGACGAAGATCGTTCGTGGTCGTCATTGAGGCAGAAATACCCTTTTGCGCCATCTGATGCAGCCGAATCCTCCCTGTCGTCAGCTACAAGAGCGCGCCGAAGAGATTCTGAGAGACCAGAAGCACTATTACCTACGAAGATGAGTTTCCTGCAGATTGATTGCGTTGCGCAGTTCAATACAACACAGTTTCGCCTTGGCAGCCCGGCTAACTCCCGATAAGGCGTGATCGGAAACTTGAAATCCACATGGACCGTAACGGCGTTGATCAGGCATTTGGTCCACTTGGCTGGCGCTAAGCCCTGCTCCCCGCAGCTATCCGCCGGAGTTCCGTTCGTTGGCTTGCCTCCGACCACAACCCAAGGTATGCGCCAAATGGCGGATTCCCATTCATTTTTCGGGCAGGCCATCTCGCACTTTCCGAATCCTTGAAAAACTTGCAGGTGGCGGCATGGGCGTGCTGTACAACGCCGAGGACACCAGACTTGACCGTTGGAGGGGAGCAGAATAATATCGCCCGGACATGACAGTTTCCGATTCCCGCATTGGGCAAACCATTTCGCATTATGAAGTGACACGAACGCTGGGCAGCGGCGGCATGGGTGTGGTGAACGAGGCCGAGGATAAGCGGCTCGGCCGGCGTGTGGCGGTGAAATTTCTGCCGGAAGCGATGGCACAGGACAGTCAGCTGATCGAGCGCTTTCAGAGAGAGGCGCGCGCCGCGTCAGCGCTGAATCATCCGAACATCTGCACGATCCACGCAATTGAACAGCATGGAGGGCAGCACTTCATTGTGATGGAGCTGCTGGAAGGGCAGACGCTGGGGCAATTGATGACGCGCCAGCCGTTTGCCATGGAAAAACTGCTGCCGATGGCGATTCAGATTGCGGATGCGCTGGAATCGGCGCACGCGAAAGGAATTGTGCACCGGGACATCAAACCCGCGAACCTGTTTGTGAGCGACCGGGGACAAGTGAAGGTGCTGGACTTTGGGCTGGCGAAGATTGAGCCCACGGATATTTTGCCGCCGGGAACCACGCCATCGAAGATGGACACGATGGGCGGAGGGCTGACGTCACCGGGCGCGGCGGTGGGCACGGTTTCGTACATGTCACCGGAACAGGCGCGGGGGCAATTGGTGGACGCGAGGACGGATCTGTTTTCGCTGGGGACGGTGCTGTACCAAATGGCGAGCGGGAAGATGCCTTTTCAAGGGGACACTTCGGCAGTGATTTTTGACGCGATTTTGAATCGCGAGCCCGTGCCCATGGCGGAGGAGAACCCGGCCGTGCCTGCGGAGTTTGGGCGGATTTTGTCGAAGCTTTTGGAGAAAGATCGCACGCTGCGATGCCAGTCGGCGACGGAGTTGAAGACCGACCTGACCCGGCTGAAGAGGGACTTGGAATCGGGAAACAAACGTGCCGCGGACCAGAGTGAGAGCAAGAGCGGGACGGCGAAGCTGAGCCCAAGCATGAAATCGGTGGCGGTGCTTTATTTTGAAAACTTGAGCGGGGTGAAAGAAGACGAGTACCTTCGCGATGGAATTACGGAAGACATCATCACGGAATTATCAAAGATTCGGGGAATAAATACGTATTCGCGGCCGACGGTGCTGGCGTTTCGCGACAAGCAAGTGACGCCGGGACAGATCGGGCAGCAACTGAAAGCGGCCTATGTTTTGACCGGGAGTTTGCGGCGCGCTGGAAACCGATTGAGGATTACGACGCAACTGGTGGACACGAACACGGACTTTCCGTTGTGGAGCGAGCGCTACGACCGGGAGATGAAGGACGTGTTCGAGGTGCAGGACGAAATTGCGCGGAAGATTGCAGAAGCGCTGCGGGTGACTCTGTCGCCCCAAGAGTTGGAAGCGCTGGCCATCAAGCCCACCGAGAATCTGCAGGCGTACGATCTTTATTTGCGGGGGAAGCGCTACGCGAGGCGGCAAACGCGGCAGGACCTGGAATTTGCGCTGCAGATGTTTGAGAACGCGGTGACCATTGATCCGAGTTTTGCGCTGGCGTACGCGGCGTGCGCAAACGCTTGTGCAATGTTCTATTGCAACTACAGCCGGGACTCGATTTGGGTGGAGCGTGCGCGGAGTGCGTCGGGCAAAGCGGTGGCGTTGCGCTGGGACCTGCCGGAAGTGCAGGTGAGCCAGGCGTGGGTGCTGTACGCGACGGACTTGCACGCTGAAGCCGTGCGCATGGTGCAGAAGGCCATTGAACGGAGGAAAGATTGCGAGGGCGCATATTACCTCCTGTGCCGAGCGCTGTTTTCCGCCGGGCGCTACCGGGAAGTGGCTGACGCGGCCGAGGTGGCGCTGGAAGCGAGCGGCGAAGACTACAACGTGTATGTGCCGATATTGAATGCACTCGGAGCGCTGGGGAAAGAAGAAATCCGGAAAAATATCCAGTTGCGGGCGGTGGCCGCGTTTGAAAATCACCTGAAGCAAGTTCCGGAGGATGCACGGGCGCGCATTTTGCTGGCTGGACATTATGCCGAAATGAATCGCGTGGAAGATGCCATGCGCGAAACAACTATGGCCATGACTTTGCGGGCCAATGAGGCTTCGATTCTTTACAACGCGGCCTGCGTCTTTTGTTTGCTGAAGAAAAAGTCGGAAGCCATTGATGCCCTGCACAAAGCGTATGATGCAGGATTCAAAGATCCGAACTGGGCGCGGCGCGACCCGGATATGGCGCTACTTCTCGGTGATCCTGAATTTGAACGCATGTACCCTTCCTCGGAAATGACAACCTCGTCGTAATTTCTGCAAATGAAGCTGGTCGTTTCGGCTTCATGCCGTGATTCAGCCGGAAACCTTGTCGAGGCGCCTCGCGCAGATGGATCCAGACTCCGCCGCTCAGGTCCGGACGGGTCACCGGATGCCGTACCCTGCGGTTCTAAGGGTCGCGTATTGACTTCACCTACGTCGGAACCTGTAGGGCCCTAACCGACATCAAACAAACACCATTTTCGAGCACCAGATTCCCGCGCATCCCCAGTCCTCTTATCAACTTACGCCCCATGAACCTGCGATTCGAATCATTACTACATAAGGAATAACTTGACAAGTCATCACAACCTGCGGTAACATATACCGTGAGTATCGACTCTCAGCCCCGACGAGCGTCCCCCTCTTCTCTGCGAACCCTCAGCGTCGGGCGTTTACCCCGACCCGGTCGGGGCGCTGGAGTTCACCCCGAGCGGCTCGGGGCGTTATCCTTTTCTTCATCTCGCTACTCGCCATCCGCCACTCGTTTCCTCGACAGGCCGCTCGGCGCGCCATTCTTTTCTTCCTCTTTAGCTGTCGGCTGTGAGCTGTCAGCTGTTCACTGCTTTTCTCTTTCCCCCGCCAACTTTAAACTTTCGACTTTGAACCGCTTTCCCGTAACTCCTTTCCCTGCCACTCATACAGGCCGTTCACAAATCGCTGAAAACGCAGCCACTTTAAGTCTTGCATGTGCCACTCTTACAAACCACGTCAAGCATAAGCCCCTTGCTTGCCACCCTCACAGAGAACACCCCGGGTGGGGTATGCCCCCATTTCTCAAGGTTCAAACCCTTCAACCCTCGAACTTGCCGATGATCGTTCTCGCCACTCGCCACTCGGCCCTCGCCACTTCCTCTACACTAAATCCTGTAGAATCAACGCGTACATACCCTCTCACAAGTGCTGATTCTAAAAGACTTACGCCAATCATAAGTCCTTTATATGCAACACTTACAAAAAACGAGGGGCGTGGGTGCCGAATCGTCGAGATAGCAAGCGGTAGGGTCATCCCTCTGAGGATGACCGCTCCTCCCCTTCTACTCTTGAGCTCTATGCTACCGACTGTCAGCTGTGAGCTGTCGGCTGCCAGCTCCTACACGAGACATGGATCGCGAGTTCAAGATGATAGGATGTTGCCGCATTCCATGACCACCCCCGTCCCAGTCCTCATCGTCGGCGCCGGAATCTCAGGCCTGGTCTGCGCGCATGCACTACGCAAATCCGGCATCGACGCCCACCTTGTGGAAGCCTCCGCACGTCCCGGCGGCGCAATCCGTTCCGAGCGCCGCGACGGCTTCCTCCTCGAACTCGGCCCGCAAAGCTTCAGCAGCACTACTCAGCTCGCTGAACTATGCCGCGGCCTCGGCATCGAGAACGAATTGGTCGAAGCTCCCCCACACGCGCCCAGATACCTCCTAATTAACGGCCAATTAAAACCCGCACCTCTCAGCCCGCCCGCATTCTTCGCCTCGCCCCTCTTCAGCGCTCGCACAAAATGGAGCATTCTCCGCGACGCGCTCGGTCGCAGCACGCCTCCTAACGCAGACGAATCCGTCGCCGCCTTCACGCGCCGTAAGTTTTCTCGCGAACTCCTCGGCAAACTCGTCGGCCCTTTCGTTTCCGGCATTTATGCCGGCGATCCAGAAAAACTCAGCCTCCGCGCTGCCTTCCCCCAACTCCACGAAGCCGAACGGGCCGCAGGCAGCATCATTCGCGGAATGCTGCGCGCGGCAAAATCCAAGAAAGGCCCAAAGCAACGCCCCACTCTTCAAAGCTTCCGCGATGGAAATGAAACGCTGATCAAGGCGCTCTCCGCAAATCTAGGCCCTGCTCTCCGCACCGATGTATCCGTGACCGAAATTCGCCGCACAAACGCCGGAGCTTCAACCAAATATGAACTCACGCTAAGCGCGCGCGGCTCAACGGAACCACTCATTGCCGACAACCTGGTCCTTGCCACGCCGACGTACGCCGCAACCACGCTTCTCCGCAGCCTTTCCACCGAATTCGCAACGGCGCTCTCGAACATGGAATACGCGCCCGTCGCAGTCGTCTCGCTCGGCTATCCCAAGTCCGTTGTAGGTCATTCATTGCAAGGATTCGGCTTCCTCATTCCTCGCTCCGAAGGACTTCGCACCCTGGGCACAGTCTGGAATTCATCCCTCTTCCCCAGCCGCGCCCCTGACGGTCACGTCCTGCTCACGAGCTTCATCGGCGGCGCCATAGACCCGCAAGCCGTGACCCTTTCCCCAGAAGCACTCGTCTCCCTGATCCACAATGAGATTGCGCCGCTCCTGCATATCCGCCAGCCGCCCACCTTCTCCAACGTCACGCTTTACCCACGCGCTCTTCCCCAATACAATCTGGGGCATTCGGAACGCCTGGCCTCGCTTGCGAAGTTGAGGATGGAACTCCCAGGTCTTTGGCTCACGGGAAACTACCTCCGCGGACCGTCCATCGGCGCGTGCATCGAACAAGCTCTGTCCGTCGCAGAGGAAATTCGCGGGGGCGCCTTGCGATGAGATGAGGCGGAATATAGGATCTCATCCGATGAATCGTTCCAGACGTATAGTCTTCTAGGAGAGGAAGAAGCCGAATCTAGTGCTCTTGGCGGCTTTCACATCAAGTGGCGCCCGCGAAGTGTCGCCTGACGCGACGCTGCTGTCGGGCCTTCTTCAAAAAGACGTGAGCGCCTTTGAACAGCTCTACGATCGCCACTCGCGCCTCGTCTACGGCTTGGTCCTGCGCATTCTCCAACAGGCCTCAACCTCCGAAGAGGTCGTCCAGGACGTCTTCCTCCAGCTTTGGCGCAACGCCGCACAATACGACGCCTCGCGCGGCCCTTTTGTCCCCTGGCTGTGTACCATGGCGCGAAACCGCGCCCTCGATCACCTTCGTCTGAAGAGTGAACGACAGCGCCGCCGCGAAGATATCCCCGACGAACTACCGTCCGTGGTGATCGCGCCAGAATATGAAAAGGCTCTCGACGAAAAGCGCCGCGCCGAACGCGTCCGCGCTTTAATGGCTTCGCTAAGTCCGCAACAGAAAAAAGCCATCGAGCTTGCTTATTTTGAAGGTCTCAGTCATTCGGAGATTGCGGCAACGCTGAAAGAACCGCTCGGCACGGTAAAAAGCTGGATAAGAAACGGTTTGCTTCGTTTGAAAGAAGGATTGCAGGCCACGACGTGAAAAACTGCGACCAATTCCGTGAGCTGATCGAAGCCTACGCTCTCGGCGCGCTCGATACCGAAGAACGCGCCGCGCTCGAAGCCCACCTTGCGACCGGCTGCCGGGACTGCGCCAAAGCTGTCGAAGAAGCCCGCTGGCTCGTCAGCCAACTCGCCTACACGGCTCCGGAAGCCGCTCCCTCGGACATGCTCAAAGGCCGCCTGATGCAAACAGTCCGCGCCGAAGCCCAAGCACAAGCGAAACCGCAAGTGATGCCCGCCAAAAGCTTCGTTCCCTTCTGGCTGTGGGCAGGTGTAGCCGCGCTTCTGGTCTTTTCGATTTACTCCGCTTGGAATATGCGCCGACTCCATGACGAAATCCGTCAGGCGAACGATCGCGCTGCCGTGCTTCTCCAGGAACGCCAGAAGTCCGAGCAACAACTGGCCCAGGCCAAGCGCGAGGCCATGATTCTCATGGATCCGAGTTCCGTAAAGATTGCCATGGCAGGACAAAATGCCCAGGGACCGCAGCTGGAAGCGATTTGCCATCCTCAACTTGGCATCGTCGTTATGGGAGAGAAAATTCCCATGCCATCAGCCCATCATGTTTTTCAATTGTGGTTTATTCCCAAGAAGCCGGGAGCCAAGCCCATGCCTTCGATGATGACTTGGCCGGATGCAGACGGGAAATTTGTTCTGCTGGTTTCAAATCCGCCAGAATCCATGGACGACACGAAAGCTCTTGCGATCACCGAAGAGCCCGACGGCGGCAGCCCCGGGCCAACCACAACGCCGCGCTGGGTCGGCGGCGTCAGCTAAATTTCAGATATTCCTTAGCTGACTATATGTCTCTTTCCGTATCGTAGAGCGAGCCGGACCTTGCGCCGCTTCGCGGCCTCCCGAAAGCGGCGCCGCTCCTCCGCCGTCTTCAAAATCAGTGGCGCCACAAGTTTTGGAAGTCTGGTGTGCTCATCGATCGCCACAAACGTTACATACGCCGTCGTCGTGTGTTTCCGCTCACCCGTCATCGCATTTTCCGAATACACCTCGACGCCAACTTCCATCGAAGTCCGAAACACGCGATTCACTTGCGCTTTCAGATTAACGATCTCTCCCAGGTTAATCGGATTCCGAAAATCGATGTAATCCACCGACGCCGTCACCACATAACTGTTCGAGTGCCGGTGCGCCGCCATCGCCGCCACCATATCCACCAAATGCATAACCTGCCCGCCGAGCAATTTCCCCAAAGGGTTCGTCTGCGCCGGCAAAACAATCTCCGTCATCTCCGACCGCGACGCACTCACGGGCTTGCCTTTCAGCGCCAATTCCCCGCTCATCTCACTCTTCACCAGCTGTTTGCGCCTCATGGGTTCTCCGCTCTCGGGCTGCTTTGGGACGCAGTCGCTTATCCGTATAATACGGGAGCTAACCATGACAGACCAAAAGAAAACCCGCCGCCAGATGCTCGAAGAGTTTGTCGCTAAGAAACCCGACGACGCTTTCTCCCGCTATGGCTTGGCGATAGAGTGCATGAACAGCGGCGACCCCACCGCTGCCGACGCCCACTTCCGCGCTCTAATAGAGCGAAACGCCGACTATATCCCGGCCTACCTCATGTACGGCCAGTTGCTTGCCCGCGAGTCCCGAAACGACGAAGCGCGACAGGTTCTCTCGAGTGGCATGGCTGCCGCTGCCAAAAAAGGCGACGACCACGCCCGCTCCGAAATGGAAACGCTACTCAGTGAACTCGCCTGATGGTACAAACGTTTGAATTTTCTCCGGATTGAGAGATTGGCCCGGCTGGCGCCTCATTGAATCGGCTTCTTCAGAGACTCCGCGATCCCAGCTTCGGCGAGCGGAGCCATGATTTCGTATCCCGCTTTGTTCGGATGCACGCCATCCGGACTCAGCTCAGTCTTCAGTCCGCCTTCGCTGTTCACCATCGCTGAATAGTAGTCCACATAAACGAAATCATTTTTCGCGGCGTACACTTTGATCCAATCGTTCAGCTCCTTAATCTTAGACGCCGGCTGCAGTCCCTTGTGCCACCAAAAATCGGATGACGGTAATACCGAACAGAGCACGGGTCGAATCCTATTCGCTCGCGCAAGCTCGCTCATGGACTCGATATTGCCTTCTGTCTCGCCCAGCGTCATTTTTCCGGTGTTTTCGGCAATATCATTCGTGCCCGCAAGAATGAGGACCACTTTCGGTTTCAACTCGATGACGTCCTGCCGAAAACGAAGCAGCATTTGCGGTGTGGTCTGCCCGGAAATGCCCCGGTTGATGTATGGCTTGCCCGGAAAAAACTCGCCGCGGCCCGGCGACGTGGCAGTAGCCTTCATGCCCCAGCCTTCCGTGATGGAATCTCCCATGAACACCACCCGCGTGTCGCCGGCCGCCGGTGGCGCCAACTCCTTATCGGCATCACGGAATTTCGCAAGGTAGGCCCAGTCGTTGTACATCCGCTCGACCTGCGACTTCTGATAGGGGGTCAACGTTTCCCAGTATGCTTGCGCCGGATCCGCAGTCTTTTTGTCCAGCGCTGGTGCCGCAGCCTGCGCGAAAGCCGGCCCGCCGCACATAAGCATTGCAACCGTCAGGCAACCGCCACACAGCACGCTCGAAAACTTCTTTTTCCTGTCCAAGGATGGATCTCCTTTCTCTCTTTGCCCTTCAAAACCTCGCCAGCTTACCACCCTTGCTCGCTCAGCGGGCTCTGGCATCTGCGCCGATTTAGCGGTGGCCAGACCAGTCATGATATGGCCTCTGCAGTCGATTCACTACTCGCCGGTCAGAAGCCCCTTGCGTCTGGTATCATTTGATCTGGAACAATGCGGCCTGATCGAATTCCGCTCTTTCCATTGAACGTCGTCCTTCTCCCCGGCGCAGACCTGCCCCTGCACATCTTCGAGCCGCGGTATCTCGAAATGGTCAACCGTTGCCTGAAGGAAAAATCCGTCTTCGGCGTACTCTTGGCACTCCCGAAGGGGGTCGCCCGCGTAGGGTGCACCGCGGAAATCATCGAAGTCGTCAAGCCCTATGAAGACGAATCCATGGACATTCTGACCGTCGGCCGCGAACGCTTCCGCGTCATCGAGTTCTTCGAGGAGAATCCTCTCGCCGAAGGACAAGTGGACTACCTGGAAGACCGCGACGCACCCGCCAACCCGTCGCTGCGCCGCGAACTTATCGAGCTTTACGAGACCTGCCACACGCTCGTCTTTGAGGACTATCCCAAGAACACCAACACAGACCAGTCGGGGCAAATCTCGTTTGTTATCGCAGGCAGCCTGCCGATGGATCTGCTCTGGAAGCAGCAGATCCTTGAACTACGCTCGGAGACGGACCGGCAGGAACGCCTCGTCGGGTATCTTCGCGCGTGGGCCCCGCATCTACAGAAGACAGGCGTTCTGCGCCAGCGCGCCGGTAGCAATGGACATGGATTAAATTAGCAGGAGTTGAATTAGCTTTGATTGCGTCCCCATTTGTTCGGGACGCGGAATGGGACCTCATGACGGCAAGCACATCGTTGCAATCCTCATCGCATCCGAGGGCTCGCACCCTCGGCGAACTCAAACGCATCCCGGACTTCGACGCTCGCACGGTTTCTCGCTCCGTGAAGAGCGAGATGCGCCAGAACCTCCTGCGCATGATCGAAAAGAACGAGCCGCTCTTCCCCGGCGTCCACGGCTACGAAGACACGGTCATCCCGCAAATCATCAACGCCCTGCTCTCCCGCCACAATTTCATTCTCCTGGGCCTACGCGGCCAGGCCAAAAGCCGCATCCTTCGCGGCCTGGCCCAGTTCCTCGACGCGGAGATTCCCGTTGTCGTCGGTTGCGAAATCAATGACGACCCGCTGCATCCTATCTGCCGCGCCTGCCGTGAGAGAGTCGCCGCGGAAGGCGACAACACGCCCATCGCCTGGATGCCCCGCGATCATCGCTACGTGGAAAAGCTCGCCACTCCCGACGTGACCATGGCCGACATCATCGGCGACGTCGATCCTATCCGCGCCGCTCGCGGTGGCCGCGATCTTTCCGACGAACTGACCATCCATTACGGCCTTCTCCCGCGCGCCAACCGCGGCATCTTCGCCATCAATGAACTTCCGGACCTCGCCGGCAAAATCCAAGTGGGGTTGTTCAACATCATGCAGGAAGGCGACATTCAGATTAAGGGCTACCCTCTCCGCCTTCCGCTCGACGTGCTTCTCGTTTTCACCGCAAATCCTGAAGATTACACTGCTCGCGGGAAAATCATCACGCCGCTCAAAGACCGCATCGGCGCCGAAATTCGTACTCACTATCCTGCAACTCTCGAAGAAGGCATGGCCATCACAGCGCAGGAAGCGTGGGTCGCTCGCGACGCCGGCCGTAAAGTCGAAGTCCCCGCGTATCTTCGCAACGTCGTGGAAGAAATCGCCTTTCAAGCGCGCGAGGATAAGCGCGTCGATCGCCGCTCCGGCGTCAGCCAGCGCCTGCCCATCACTACTCTCGAAAGCCTGGTCAGCAGCGCCGAGCAGCGCGCCGCTCGTACCGGCGAAAAATCCGTAGTCGCGCGCATCGCCGATGTCTATTCGTCCCTGCCAGCGATCACCGGCAAGCTCGAACTCGAATACGAAGGTGAGCTGAAGGGAGCCGACACCGTGGCGCGGGAACTGATTCGCACCGCCGTGGGCCGCGTCTTCAGCAAACATTTCGCCGAAGTCAATTTTCAACCAGTCATTCAATGGTTTGAAATCGGCGGCGAGCTAAAACTCCCTGAACTCGCGACAACTTCGGATCGTTACCATCAGCTCTCGAAAATTCAGGGCGTGATGGAACACATCGACCGCCTCGGCGTCCAGGATCGCAAAGACGCAGGCGCCGCAGCATCCGCAGCGGAGATGATTCTCGAAGGCCTATGGGCGCACCGCAGAATCGGCCGCAGTGAAGAACGCGGCTTCTACGCGGACAAGCCAAAACAGCAACCCGAGCAGCGCGAGAATCCCAACCGACCTCCGCGCCGCCAATTCAACTGACATGCGCGCCGCGTTCACATTTGACACTCGCTGGCTCGTCGCCACTTTCCCTTCGTTCTTGTCTGCAAGCTGCGAGCTGTGGGCTGTCAGCTTGCCGAGGTTTTCAAGATGAAATTCGTCCGCTACGGAAAATACACCGGCGAACCAGCCGATGGCGTCGACCTCGAAGAACTCGTGAAACGCATGGGGGATTTTTTTCTGCAAAGCGGCTTCGAATCGCAATTCTACGGCGTTTCCCAAATGGATCCAGACCGCTCCATGGAAGCCCTCCGCGAAGCCATCCTTCGCGCTTTGCAGGAAGGCGATCTGCTTCCCGAAGACGCCATGAGCGAAGAGCTCCGCAAAATGCTGCAAAATCCCGACGCGCAAAACAATCAAGCTGTTAAAGACCTTATCGAGAAACTAATGGAGCGTCTCGCCCAGGAAGGCTTCATTAACCCGCAGCAGCCGCCGCAAGTTACGCCGCCGCCGCAAACTTCCGCCCGCGACCAGCTCGGCCAGCCTCACGAAAAGCCGCCCGAGGCGCGCTTCGAGATCACCGACAAGACCATCGATTTCCTCGGCTTCAAAACTCTCCAGGATCTCCTTGGCTCGCTGGGCCGCAGCAGCTTTGGACGGCACGACACGCGCGACCTTTCGACCGGCATCGAGTCCGGCGGCGTATCGCGCCCCTACGAATTCGGCGACACCATGAATCTCGACGTGAGCGAAACTCTTTTCAACGCGGTGCGCCGCCAGGGCGCGAAAGTTCCCATCGACATGGCCTATTCGGACCTGATGGTCCATCAGTGCGAATATCACAGCTCCTGCGCCACGGTCGTTCTTCTGGATTGCAGCCACAGCATGATTCTCTACGGCGAAGATCGCTTCACTCCCGCGAAGCGCGTCGCGATGGCGCTCTCGCACCTCATTCGCACTCAATATCCTGGCGACACGCTGAGCCTCGTCCTCTTTCACGACAGCGCCGAAGAAGTTCCGCTCGGCGAACTCGCCCGCGTCCAGGTTGGCCCGTATTACACCAACACACGTGAAGGTCTTCGTCTTGCGCAGCGCATTTTGCTACGCCAGAAAAAAGACATGCGCCAAATCATCATGATCACCGACGGAAAGCCCTCGGCCTTAACGCTAGAAGACGGCCGCATTTACAAAAACGCTTTCGGCCTGGATCCTTTCGTTGTCGGCCAGACGCTCGAAGAAGTGAACAAGTGCAAGCGCGCCGGGATCATGATCAACACCTTCATGCTCGCCAGCGACTACAGCCTGGTCCACTTCGTCCAGAAAATTACGGAAATGTGCCGCGGCAAAGCCTACTTCACCACGCCTTACACCCTCGGCCAATACTTGTTGATGGATTACATGCAGCGCAAGACCAAGCAAATTCACTGAGGCTGGCAAGATCGCGCTAATGTTTTCCGTTCTAAGATTGTTTTATTCGCATCTGGTGCCGCAGCAGCATACTGCTACTCTTGCATAGCTGCGCTAAACTAAATATATGGGATTCTTACGACGGTTTTCACGCTGGATCGGCAGGGAAGGAAAAATGACGAACATCGTTGCGGGCAATACTGCTCCTGGTTTTTCGCTTAAGGCGCTGGATGGAAAGGAATTCTTGCTCAGCAAGCTGCTCGAGGACGGCCCGGTCGTCGCCGCGTTCTTCAAAGTCTCCTGCCCCGTCTGCCAATTCACGTTCCCTTTTCTCGAACGCCTTCACAAGCGCTACGGCGGCGACGGCGTGACGTTCCTCGGAATTTCGCAGGACGATGCTCGCGACACAAAAGAATTTGCTAGGGAATTCGGCACCACATTCCCGATGCTGCTCGATGAAAAGCAAAAAGGCTACCCCGTTTCAAACGCTTACGGCCTCACCAACGTTCCCACCATCTTTCTCGTGGAGACAGACGGAACCGTGAAAGTCAGTTGTGTGGGTTTCGACAAAAAAGTCTTGGAATCAATTGCCGGCGCTCTCGCCGAACGAAAGAAAATCGCCCCCGCCGCGCTTTTCCGGCCGGACGAATCCGTCCCTGCCAACAAACCTGGTTGAGGTTCAAAAAACTAGGTCCGGTCCGGACCTAAAGAGAAGAAAAAACTCCGGCGCTATTCCGCTTCTTTTTCCAGCCACTTTTTCTTGTGCTTCGCGGGATGTTTCCGCTTATCTGCGATCACCCGCGTGGCCGCGGGCGCAATTCCGGAATTGCGAGCCGCGCGTCTCGCCTCCACGCCCGCATCCAGAATTTTCTTTCTCCGCCTCTTCATCGTTTCTTCCGCGCACTCTTCGCACTACTCTACTTGCGCAGTCTGGCTATAGCTATGGTTCGCGCGCTAGAAAGTAAACCGCACCTGCAAATCGATCTGGCGGTTCGCCGTCGGAGAAGAAAACGGCCGTCCGGCCAGCGAATTCGCCTGCCCGAAGAGCGGCGAACTCAAATTCCCAATCGGCATTCCATAGTTTACGTTGTTGAATATGTTGCGCGCCATGACGCTGAATGTCAGGTTGTAGCGCGCATTAGTATCGCCGCCAAACATGCCCCCCGGGCCGCCACCTCGATGACCGCCGGGGCCATGTCCAAACCCTCCGCCGCCTGGCCCGCCGCCCGCGACTTCTTTCTTCTGTCCAAAGCCAAACGTCTTGCCCAGGCGCACGTTCAGCGTAAAACGCCCCGGCCCGGTAGCGTCGTTGATCGGTATTTGCGTAAAGGGCTGTCCGGCCACGGGAGCCAGCAGGAAGCACCCGTACGCGTTCTGCACCACGTTCGTGGTTGGCGCGCTCGGGCACGCGGTAAACGCTGGCCGGGCGTTGAATTGCCCGTCGCCATAAACATCCTGCCCCGTCGTAATGTTAAAAGGGATTCCCGAACTCGCGATCAGGAACGGACTCAGGCGAAAACCATGCGGTCCTCCGAATGTGCCCCCGAAAAAAAGCCGTTGTCGAGTATCAAAGGCAGCGCGCCCGAAATCTTGAGCGGGATCGAGCGGAACCGACGGAAAATAGTTTGCTCCGCCGGTGTCGCTATTCGCATAATTCAATGCGTAGTAGCCAAAGAGCGAGAGATCTTGAATAAATCCATGCGGCGTGGGAATGCGCACATTTCCATGTACTATGAGCTGATTCTGCTTGAAAATACCGCCGGATTGGAACTGGTAGTTAATCTGGCAGGGCGGAGACGGGCAGGGTGAAAATGCATTTGTGAAGTCGGAATAGAACTGATGCACGCCGCGAGAATTGAGATACGTCACGGAAAGGTTCGCGAATTTCGATACCTGCCTCTCCAGCGTGACTCCCACCTGCATGATATAAGGAGTCCGCAAATTCGGATTCGGCTTGTAAACCGTCTGCGCCGACGCCGCCACCGAGGGAAATGCCGGATTCGTGGGGAGGACGGTCTGGTTCGGGTCGAAAAAAGCCGGGTTCTTAATTAGGTATTGCTGCTGGATCAAGCCATTCCGCAACTCTTGCTGCAGAACCAGATTCTCCGTGAAACGGTCGTAAAACATTCCGTATCCCAGCCGCAAGATGGTTTTGGGAGATTTGTCTTTTCCGTTTCCGTCGAGGCCCCACGCGAGTCCCAGCCGCGGCGCGAAATCTGCATGGTCGCCCAAATTATTTTGCGTTTCGTAGCGAAGTCCGTAGCTCACCGTCACGTTTGGACGGAGCTTGTAGTCATCTTGTACAAAAAGGGCCCCGTCCATCCAATTGATGCTGGCGGCGGCTGTTCCGGCTGGGTTGTAATTCAACGAGTAATAGCTTGCGCCCCCGCCGTTTGCGATGGCCGTCGCCATATTTTGCGGGGTATTTCCGGATGCCAGCGCCTGCAGCGTAATTTGATAAGCGGACAGCGGCGTAATCAAGCAATTGGCTGTCGCCGTCGGTACGCACCCTGGCAACAATCGCGCCCCGAACGAGTACGAGCCATTGAAGCTGGCATTCGACGCGTTCGCATCCGTCGTATCTCGCAACCGACCGCCGATTTTCCACGCGTGCTTGCCGTGCGTATAGTAGGTAATGTTCTGCACTTCGTAGCGGTTTTGCGTGTCTCCGTTTATCCCGCTCGCGCTCCCGCCACCGTTAAATGCTCCCGCGACGTTGATTGCCGGCGTAATGTTCAGGGGATTTCCGTTAGCCGTTTCATGAATGTATTGAAACCGCGTCTCGTTGACTGTCGCCGCGCCGATTGTCTGCGTATCCGTAGCCTGCAGCGTATTTTCTGCGTCGGTCGAATTGGTCGCTTGCGACACCAGATTGAACGGCCCGACATTATCGTTGTTTTCCACATTCCGCCAATACTGGTATCGCACGCTCAGCGTATTCGTTTGCGTTAATTGATAGTCGACCCGCGGACTCAAATTTGTTCTCGTCCTCGGATTCGGAACGGCATCGCTGAACGGTTGAATCTGAAAAGTCGTGGGGTTGACAATCTGTGCGCTGACCACCGACAAATCGTTGATGTTCCGCCTCTCGATGTTGAAAAAAAATGAAGCCTTCTTGCTTAACGGCCCGCCCACATTTGCGCTGAACTGCGTCGAGTCATACCCAGGCGGCGACGTGCCCGCGGGCAGGATTTCAAACGGGTTCCGCGAATTGAAGCCCGCCGTGTTTCCGTCTACAAAAATCTGTCCGTGAAATTGGTCCGTGCCGGGCTTCGTAAAAACTTCGATTCTCCCGTAACCCAGCTTGTCGTACTCCGCTGAAAACGGATTTTGATTGATGCGAATCTCTCGAATCGACGCCTTGGGCGGAAGTTCTCCTGCCGTAAATCCATCAATGTAGATCTGCCCGCCGTTCGGCCCCGCCGAAGGCCCGGCCAGCGCCGTTAGTTCGGACTCTAGTTCATCTGGATCGTCCGACAGCGCGTCGAGATCTTTTCCCTGAATCACCACCGCGCCCGCGTTGTTTGCAGGATTTACGTCCACCTTCGTCGTCGTGTCCGTGACCTCGACTTTTTGCTGCTGCACTTCGATGGTCAGCTGTGCGTTCAACTTTTGCACTTGTCCCGCGGTTATATCGATCTCCGCTTTCTCAAACGCCGCGAATCCCGGCGCAATGACCTTCACGCCGTACTTTCCAGGAACCAATCCTTTCACTTCGAAGTTGCCCTCGCGGTTCGTCGTCGCGGTCGTCGCTGCCCCGCTGGGCGTCGTTACGAGTACCGTCGCTTCTGCCACCGCGGCGCCCGAAGGATCCGTCACCTGCCCGCGCAACGTTCCCGTGGCCTGCTGCGTCTGTGCCGCGCTGCCCGCCATCCCGGCGAACAAGAGCGCTCCTGCGAATACAATGCACCGGTATATAGCCCGCACGTTCATTCCCTCTCCTGACTTATGTCCAATTTTTCTCTGACAGGCTTTCTTCAAGGATTCGTATCCCCCGCCGGGGCATCGCTCATGGTCCACGGCGTCAGGATGCTGGACGCGCCGCCCTTGGGCGAAGCCTCGAGGATAGGTTCCACTCCGGCGAGAAGGGTGATCGCCGTCGCGTCACTCTCCGCCGTCCCTTCTGTAGTTACGATCATCACCGCATCGCCCTTTTGCAATTCCGCGAGCTTCACTGCGGGCAAACGGCTAAGCACTTGTTGAAGGTCGCCGCCACCGCCTGGCCGTCCCGCGCCTCCGGGACCGCCAGCTCGGCCGCTAACTTGACCACCGGCGCGGCCGGCGGCGGCCGCTTCCGCGGGCTTTGGCGTCGAGCCCGCAGCTCCATTTTTTGCCGCCGCTTCATCCGCGGGAGCCCCTTTCAGCTGCTTTGCAATGAACTGCGCAACCTCGGGCGGCAGCTTCCGAAGCTGCGTCTGAGCTCCAACCTTCACTGTAATCGGCTTTTTCGCCACCAAGTCCATGACCGTGATCGTTCCGGCAGCTGGGTCGACGGCGCTGATCGTCCCCGCTATATTTCGAAATGTTCCCGACACCACTTCATTCGCAGCCAGTTCCGTGCCATCCGCGCTGCGGGTTCCCCGCGCGCGCAGTTGGTCTCCCACCTTGATTTGATCGATCGGCGCGGGCTTGGCATCATCGAACTTCACCGAGTTCGGCGCGTACCGGCGAAGGATCGTCTGTTTCGAAACCTGGACCGTCACTTCCTTGGTCCCACCCGTCGCGTTGGTCGATACCTTGATCGCGCCGCTTGCCGCATCCACCGCGCTCACCAACCCGCCAACTCCATTCTTCCGCCACTCCTCGCGCTCGTGCGCTTGCTTCGCCGCGATGTCCTCGTGTTTCATCGCAATCACGGACGCGGCCGCAAGCGTCTTGCCATCGCCGGCCAGCATCCCGCGAACCAAAATCCGGTCGCCCGGCTGTAGCTCTTGCAATTGAAGCGGAACCGCATTCTTCAGATCTTTTGCCCCTGGTTCGATGCGGATCAGCCGGGCATCATCCTGCACCTGAACCGTGGTTTCGGCCCCCGCATCGGTAGTCATTACTATGTTCTTCCCGGCGATCGTCTTGATAGTTCCCACCGCGCGTACGATGGCGGTTTGTGCCGCTCGAGGCGTGCGTTCGGCAGCCCGAGCCTTAATCCCGCAAGCCGCGCCGAGCCCCATGCAAATAAATACAGCAATCAGTCTCAAGCGCCCTGGGCGCCCTTTTCCCCGCCATTCCATCGATCACTCCAGTTATCTAACGCGAATCGCAAACCCGTGTGTGTTTGCTTCGGAGGGTAATGCGGCAGACGCGCCATACCCTTTGCGTCACCCATTAGACGTGTCCAACACCCCGAAATGTTTCAATAAATCTCGTTCCGCCGGTCCACTCAGAACTCTGCGGCGCAACCATAGCTCTTTGCGCCGTGCCCTCGGCAGAAAGATACTTCTGGGTCCTGCGGGATCCGTCGATCGTGAATGGTGGGTTAATTTCCGGGTGCGCCGTGATCCAGGCACAATCGCCAATGGATGGATCTTTCATCGAGGTGAGCTTATGTCGAACTATAGTAGAGGCATCCTCGCTCAAGGCCTTCTTTATGTGGTTCGCCATACTTTCAACTGGCAGCAGGCAGCGCAGGGCGAAAGCCGAGAGAGGACTTGACTCTGGACTACACTCCAGGGTGTAGCTTCTAGATAGGAGCCAAGGTCATGCAAATCGGCACCATCGCGAAGAAGATTGGTTTGAGCGTTGACGCGATTCGGTTTTATGAGCGCAACGCACTCCTCCCGCGGCCACCCAGAACGCCGGGTGGTTTCCGTCAATACGGCGAAAGCGATGTGGAGACAATGGGTTTCATCCGGCGCGCGCAAAACTTAGGGTTCACGCTCAGAGAAGTTCGCGACCTCTTGGAATTGCGCCGGAATCGCTTGCAACCTTGCGCGCCCGTGCGCCGCCGTTTGGAAGAAAAACTGGTCGATGTGCAACGAAAGCTTGGCGACCTTCAAAAGTTGGAGCACGAGCTGCGTTTGGCGCTGCGCAGTTGCAAGAAAGAGATGGGCAAGCGACCTGCTCATTGCCCGATTTTGAGAGCGACAAACAAGCAGAAGCCGGAACACACCAGATGAGAACGGAGGCGCTTTATTGTCCCGAATGTTCGAGTCATTGTGCGGCCCTAAGCTGCCCAGGAGAAACCCGATGAAGGAAGGTTCTTTCGCGATTGGCTCAACCCTAGCGGCGTTCTTGGCATCGCTCTGTTGCCTCGGTCCGTTGCTTCTGGGCGGTGCCGGGCTAGGTGCAGCACTTGTAGCAACATTCGCTCCTCTGCGACCTTACTTTCTTGGAGTGAGCGCGATTTTATTGGCTGGGGGATTTTATTTCGTTTACCGCAAGCCCAAAGTTGCGGAAGCGTGTGCGGAAGAGACGTGCGCACCCGAAAGCGGGACTCGCCGTCTGGCCAAGCCTTTGCTCTGGCTGGCGACGGTCACGGTTGCTGCGCTGGCCTTTTTCCCGTCCTACGGCGTCAAACTAGTCGGAAGACCTGCTGCTGCAGCGCCAATCTCTTCGGCAACTTTCCAGACAGCGGAGTTGAAGATCACTGGCATGGATTGTCCGGTTTGCTCTGGAGTGATTCAGCGAAAGCTGCTCGAAGCGCCGGGGGTTGTCAAGGCCGAAGTGCAGTACCCGGCTGGCTCGGCAACCGTGCAATTCAACCCCTCGCAAACTGATACCAGCAAGCTGATCGCAGTTGTGAAGGGTACGGGTTACAAGGCCGCGGTTTCTGAATCCGCACAAGAGTGAGACGATTGCCGTAAATGAGCAAAACCTCCAGGCGAAACATGCATTTTCCCCGTTGGATCTGGAGGCTGAGAGAGAGACATGATGAGAAAATTTGACCTAGTTGCCATTGGAACCGGATCAGCGGCATCGGCGGTGACGTCGCGGTGCAGCTCTGCTGGGTGGAAGGTGGCGATTGTCGATTCGAGACCCTTCGGGGGCACTTGTGCGCTGCGGGGATGCGATCCCAAAAAAGTTCTTGTCGGCGCTGCGGAAGCCGTTGACCGGGCGCGCCGAATGAAGGGCAAAGGAATTCGAGCCGAGACACTTCAAATTGATTGGCAGGAATTGATGCGCTTCAAGCGGTCTTTCACCGAGCCGGTTCCAAGGAACACGGAAGAGAAGTTTGCTAAAGCAGGTATCGCAGCGTTCCATGGCCGCGCTCGATTCGTTGGCCCATCCTCAGTTCAGGTGAATGAGGATGTGTTAGAAGGGCGCTACGTCGTCATCGCAGCAGGACAAAAACCGGCTGACTTGAAAATCCCTGGCGAGGAGCACCTTACAACGAGCGACCAGTTCTTGGAACTGGATGAGCTTCCGAAACGGATTTTGTTTATTGGAGGCGGGTATATCGCGTTTGAATTTGCTCATGTGGCCGTGCGTGCCGGGGCGCAAGTCACCATCGTGCATCGCGGCCCGCGTCCGCTCCCGCTCTTTGAACCTGACTTGGTCGATCAAATTGTGATGAGTACTCGAGAGCTCGGTGTTGAAGTCGAACTCGGGACCGAAGTCGTTGGTGTTGAAAGAGGCTCCGGCCAACTGATTGTCCGGGCGTCTGCTTCTGGTCAGCACCGCACATTTGAGGCAGACATGGTGGTTCATGCTGCGGGTCGCGTACCTGAAATTGACGACCTGAATTTGGATGGCGCGGGAGTGGAGAGGAACAAGCGGGGCGTGACAGTGAATGAATTTCTGCAGAGTGTATCGAACCCGGCTGTATATGCTGCGGGCGACGCAGCTGCAAGCGGAGGCCCGCCCCTCACACCCGTGGCGAGCTACGACGGCATCATCGTAGCGGCAAACTTATTGAAGGGGAATCACCAAAAGCCGAATTATCAGGGCATTCCGACGGTGGTCTTTACGATTCCACCGTTGGCTTCAGTGGGACTTAGCGAAAGCGAGGCCCGCGAGCAAGGTCTGAAATTCCAGGTCAAGAAAGGGATGACCTCCGCCTGGTATTCATCTCGCCGGGTCGGGGAGAAGTATTCCGGGTTCAAGGTGCTCGTCGAGGAAGGCACGGATCGCATCCTAGGCGCTCACTTGCTTGGCAGCCAGGCCGAAGAAGTAATCAATCTCTTCGGCGTGGTCATGCGGTCTGGGATGCGCGCCACGGATCTCAAACACATGTTGTTTGCCTATCCGACGCACGGATCAGATCTGCCGTACATGCTGTAGAACTTTCGAAGGAGATGACGATGCGAAATATGAAGGCAATCCTGTTTGGCGGGATGCTCGCAATCCTCGTGCCCATGGCCGTATTCAGCCAGGAGCCGTCAAGAACAGCGCAAGCTGGAACGGCCAAGCTACAGGTCACTCAATGCGCGCTGAAGGTCAGCGGCATGACTTGCGGAGGCTGTGCAGGAATGGTGGAGAAAAGCATGCTCAAGGTGGAGGGCGTGACAACGGCCAAAGTGGATTACAAGACGGGCAAAGCGCAAGTCCAATTCGACTCCCAGAGGACCACTCCCGAGAAAATTGTTGCCGCGTTCAACCAAGCCAATTCAGGTTTTCGAGTCGAACAATCGAAATCTGGTGGAAAGTAGCTGAGAGTTCTGCGGAAGGACGGGGCGAGGAGACATTTATGTCTGACTGTTGTTCTGAAAATCCGAAGAGTGCTCCCGCGCCAGCGGTGATGCCTTGTCCAATCAACGGGGCACGTTCTAAGCGAGTGGACGTGCTTACTGTCAAGAGTCTCGTTCGTCAGCTGCCGCTAGGTATGCCTAACGATCAGTACTACTTCTGCGAAGCGCGTGATTGCGATGTGGTCTATTTCCCTTTCGACTCTCAAGCCCCGATCTTTCGTCGCGAAGACCTGCTGGTGCGAGTTGGTGCTAAAGAGAAGGCGGACCCCATTACGATTTGCTATTGTTTTGGCTTCACGCGAAATGACATTCAGGGCGAGATCGCCAGGACAGGACACTCTACGGTTGCAGAACGGATCACAGCGGAAGTAAAGGCGGGCAACTGCGCCTGCAAGGTGAAGAATCCGTCCGGCAAATGCTGCTTGGGCGACGTCGCGCGAGTGGTTCAGGACTGTGTACGCGCCAATGAAAGAGCCAAGATTGAGGTCGTACCATAGTCTTAGCAATCGGCTCATCGCCGTGTCGACTGGACGGATGATCGTAGAAGACAAATCCTGAATCCCCAACCAAAAATCGCGGAGGGTTGAGCTATCCCTCTCGAAACACCTGTCTGTCTAACACGCGCTTAGAAGTAGGCTCGCGCCCCGCACATTGCTGGCATATCGTCGGCAACTCGGGATTTAACCCGCCACCATCGACTCTCTTCCCCGCAAAACGGCCCACCGGGTGTACAATGCCGACTGTTGGGGTTGCTCGGCAGACACCACCTCGCATTCGACAGCCGGGAAGCTCCCCAATCAAAGCGGCGCGGCACAAGGCCAATCAGGGGATGGCTCCTTTCGAGTGATTCTTTTCATTCCCAAGAGTAAAGTGTGGATTTCACGGCACGGAGCGGCGCAATCGGTCACTCCACGCGGTCGTTCTTTGACCCGGTCGATCTTCTAAACGGTCGTTCTGCTCGGCGACGCCTTGAAGAATTTTTCGCGATTAGAGATGGAGGATTTCCAGCATGGCTCTTCCGGCAGACAAGCACTACACGGCGCGCATTATCGAGCGAAAGGATTTGTCGGAAGACTTGTGGTTGATCCGCGTCGTTCCCGCGGGCCCATTTTCTTTCAAAGCCGGCCAGTACGCCACCCTTGGCGTCGATCACGAAGACAAGCGCATCGAGCGTGCCTATTCCATCGTCTCCTCGCCCTATGAAGAAAGCCTCGAGTTCTTCATCGAACTCGTCCCGCAAGGCGCACTCACCCCGCATCTCTACAAGCTCAAAGTCGGCGACACCATGCTTTGCCGCAAAATCTCCAAGGGCCGCTTTACGCTCGATTTGAAAAGCGGCCGCACCAATCACCTTCTCCTCGCCACGGTCACCGGCATCGCTCCTTTTGTGAGTTACGTCCGCACGCTCTACCGCGATTGGAAAGCCGGCAACAGCCCCATGCCTGGAGAGCACAAACTCTATTGCTTGCAGGGCGGGAGCCGCTCCTGGGAATTCGGCTATCGCGAGGAACTCGAGCGCATCGCTGCGGAAGTTCCGTGGTTCAAATACGTCGCCACCATCAGCCGTCCGTGGGAAGACGCCGCATGGAAGGGCCAAACCGGTCGCGTCGATGACCTCGTTCGCATGTACGTCGACGAGTGGGACCTGCACCCGGCAGACACCACCGGATATCTCTGCGGCCACCCCAGCATGTGCGAAAACGGCATGGGAATTTTAAGCCGCGCCGGCTGGCAAAAAGGAACTCTGTTCGAGGAAGTCTATTTCATCCCTGGCAAAGAGGCTGGAGCCGAATAAAGAGCTGCACGTTTGCTGAAAATAGGTCAGCGAACGTCGCTGTGCGTATCGGGTGTAAAATGCCGCGCGACCGGGCAACGACTGGCCTCGTGATGGAATCTGGAGTATCGGAGGAACTTTCATGATTGTCGGAGTGCCACGAGAAAGTTTTCCCGGCGAGCGCCGTGTGGCGATGGTGCCCGCAGTAGTTCCGAGCCTCACGAAAGCGGGCTTGGAAGTGGTGGTTGAAGCGGGCGCGGGAACGGAAGCCGGTTATCTGGACGCGGATTACGCCGCCAAAGGCGCAAAAATTCTTCCCGCGCGTGCGGACGTTTTCGCCGCCGCCGATATCATCATTCAAGTCCTCTCCTACGGCTCGAATGACAAGACCGGCAAAGCCGACGTGCCTCTGTATCGCCGCAATCAAGCGCTCGTCGGATTCTTGCGTCCCCTCGGTTCTCTCGAGACCATTCAAGAGATCGCCTCGAAAGGCGTCACCGCTTTCTCCATCGAATTAATGCCGCGCACCACCCGCGCACAAAGCATGGACGCGCTTTCTTCGATGGCCACCATCAGCGGCTACAAAGCCGTGGTCGTCGCCGCGGACACGCTGCCTCGTCTCTTTCCGATGCTCACGACGGCGGCCGGTACGATCACGCCCGCCCGCGTTTTTATCATCGGATGCGGCGTCGCTGGCCTCCAGGCCATCGCCACGGCGCGCAGGCTAGGCGCAGTTGTCTCCGCTTACGATCTGCGCCCCGCCGTGAAAGAACAAGTGCAAAGCCTCGGCGGCCGCTTCGTTGAGCTGCCCATCGAAGCGAAAGACGCCCAGGATGCGCGCGGCTACGCGACCGCGCAAGGCGAAGACTTCTACAAAAAGCAGCGCGAACTCCTAGGAAAGGTCGTCGCCGAAAGCGACGTCGTCATCACCGCCGCGGTGATCCCCGGCAAAACATCGCCGATTCTAGTCACCAAAGAAATGGTCGCCGCAATGGCCCCCGGATCCGTGATCGTCGATCTGGCCGCCGAGCGCGGCGGCAACTGCGAGCTGACGCGCCCGGGAGAACAAGTTGTCGAGCACGGCGTCACCATCATGGGCTCTATCAATCTGGCCAGCACCGTTCCCTATCACGCCAGCCAGATGTACGCCCGCAACGTCGCTACTTTTCTCCTGCACTTGGTGAAAGACGGCAAGCTGCAATTAAATCCACAGGATGAAATTGTGCGCGACACTCTGTTGACCCAGGGCGGTGAGATTGTAAACGCCAGGCTGCGCGAAATTTATAAGCTGCCGGCGCTGGCTGCAAAATCTTAAGGAGGCATGGATGCCCGCGGATTTTATTTCCAGTCTGTTTGTGTTCATCCTATCGGCATTTTTAGGCATCGAGCTCATTAAGCGGGTCTCGCCGCTTCTGCACACTCCGCTGATGTCCTTGACTAACGCCCTCGACGCCATCGTCCTCGTCGCCGCCATCATCATCGCCGGCCGCCACGAGACGCGCCTCTCGACCATCCTCGGCCTCATCGCCGTGGCCGCCTCCTTCAGCAACATGGTCGGCGGCTTCGTCATCACGGACCGCATGCTGGGCATGTTCAAGACTGGCAAGGCGGCGAAAAAGTCATGACCCCGGCCGATTTGCAGCAGCTCATTGACGTCACGTACATCACCGCAGCCATCGGCTTTATCCTCGCCATCAAGTGGCTCAGCTCTCCGGTCTCGGCCATGCGCGGCGTGCTCGTCGGCGAAATCGCCTCGGCCATCGCCGTGACGGCCACGCTCTTCGATCCGCAAGTCACGCACTACAAGTGGATCATCATCACGCTCATCATCGGCGCGGCCGTCGGCGTCCCTCTCGGCTTAGTGAAGATGACCGCGGTTCCCCAGCGAACCGCTCTCAGCCACGCCTTCGGCGCGCTTTCCGCCGCGCTCATCGGCATCGCGGAATATTACGTCGTCGCTCCCAACGTTCCGAAATTCCAGATGGCTGAAATCGGCCTGGAAGTCATCATCGGCTCCCTCACTTTCACGGGCAGCATCATTGCCGCCGGAAAATTGCAAGAATGGCTACCGCAGCGCCCCATCACTTACAAAGGCCAGAACTACGTCAGCCTCACTGTCCTCGGCGCCGCGCTCGCCTTGATGGTTGCTCTCGTCATTCATCCCGAGATCACCTACCTCTTCCCTGCCATGATCGGCGTCGCCCTGATTTTCGGCATCATGCTCGTCACGCCCATCGGCGGCGCGGACATGCCCACGGTCATCTCCCTCTTGAACTCCTACGCAGGCTTTTCCGCCGCGCTCCTCGGCTTCGTCCTCAGCAACAAAGTTTTGATCGTTGCCGGCGCGCTCGATGGCGCCTCTGGTTTCATCCTCTCGGTCATCATGTGCAAAGCCATGAACCGCTCCTTCACCAATGTCCTCTTTGGAGCTTTTGGCCAGGTACAGCCTAAAGTCGCGGGCGCAAAAGAAGAACGCCCCGTCAAGAGCGCCAGCCCCGAAGATGCCGCCGCGATTCTCGCCGCCGCAAACAAAGTCGTGATCGTCCCGGGCTACGGTATGGCCGTCGCGCAAGCCCAACACAAAGTCCGCGAACTTTATGACATTCTCACCAAGAAAGGCATAGACGTTCGCTTCGGCATTCACCCCGTCGCCGGACGCATGCCCGGCCACATGAACGTCCTCTTGGCCGAAGCCGACATTCCCTACGACAAGATGATGGAGATGGACGCCATCAACGGCGACCTTCCCCAAACAGACGTGGCCCTCGTCATCGGCGCGAACGACGTCACCAATCCCGCCGCCCGCACCGATCAAAGCAGCCCTATCTACGGCATGCCCATCATCGACGTCGACAAAGCCCGCACGGTAATGGTCATCAAGCGCAGCATGGCCGCAGGCTTCGCCGGAATCGATAATCCCCTCTACTACCTGGACAACACCATGATGCTCTTCGGCGACGCCAAAAAGTTCGTCAGCGAGATCGTCCGCGAACTTAGCGGCGGCCACTGATCTCGGAATCGCCTCGGCAGGCGTGACAGGCGTATAATGAATCTAGCTTGGGCGAGAGGCCCTCATGACCATCGAACAACAAGTCCTCGAAAAACTACGCGATTTGCCTCCCGAGAAACAGAAGGAAGTGTTGGACTTTGTTGCCCTCCTCAAGGAAAAGAACGGCCCCAAGAAGCCACTCCGAAGCCTGCGCGGGTTGTGGGCGGACCAGAAAATCCACATCACAGAGGAAGATATCGCTCAGGCGCGCCGAGAAATGTGGGGCAACTTCCCACGAGACATTTCCTGATGCCTGCGGTCCTCGATACGCATGCGGCCATCTGGTACCTGCTCGACACCAAGAATCTCTCGCAGACGGTCTTTTCGCTGATCGACACCGCAGCGGCCAGCGGCGTCCCAACCTACATTTCAGCCGTCTCGCTCGTCGAGGTTGTGTACTTGGTTGAGCGCGGGCGCATCGCCGCCGATGCATTCGAGCGGTTCGTCCGCGAACTCGGCCAAGACAACCCCGCATTCAAAGTCTGTCCGCTCGATTACAACGTCGCTAACGCCCTGAGGACCGTTCCGCGGGACGCCGTTCCCGACATGCCCGATCGTATCATCGCCGCAACCGCCCTCCACCTTGGCCTTCCGCTCGTAACCCGTGACCGCCGCCTCCAAGCCGCCGGAGTCCAGACAATCTGGTAGCAATGCTTTTCGCCTGGCCGCAGGCTTCGCCGGAATCGACAATCCTTTGTATTACCTGGACAACACCATGATGCTCTTCGGCGACGCCAAAAAGTTCGTCAGCGAGATCGTCCGCGAACTTAGCGGCTCCGGCCACTAACCTGTACGGGCCGATCTTTAGATCTGCCACGTCTTCCTTCTCCACTGTAGGGGCGGTTTGCCCCGTTTTGCGTTTGCATCCGCGCTCTTGGTTTTGCCTGACGGCAACACCCGTACTCAACTCTCAGCTCGACCAGCCCAGCGCGCACGTCGGCCTGCAAAGCCGCAACCTGTGCCCCGGGATTAAGGGCCGAATCAAAATGGGCCCTCTCAGTAGCGCATCTCATGCATGGGTTTGTTGATCTTGTGTTTGCAGCGGGCACGCGCCACTGCGGGCGTATCCCGTTTAGACAACGCACGCTCTTATAATCTATTTCGTTACAAGTTGAAGCAGGCGGGCATCGACTTCCAGGACTAGGCGCCCGACGACGAGGCAGCCGTCTTCCAAACGTAAAAATTATGTTCGTCGGCGAGTGTTTCGATGGCCATCCCCGCGGAAGCGGAGGCCCGATGAACCGCGGAACGGAGGTTTGCCAGTCCAATTCCGTTTACGTCGGCCAGCGGAATCTCCAGAGCCGAACCCGGTTGTACCCCGTCCAACTCACCCAGAATTCCTTCAACGAGCTCGTGGTGCTTCCCACGCCGGCCCCTGCTCAGACTAGAGAGTTCCACTCGGCGATACTTCAACGCTGGTCGCTTGGCTCCGGCTTTCTGTTCCCTGGGCACTGGACCCTCCTCCACTTGGCCCGCTACGCTACTACGCCAACGATTTTAGGTCAACTATAGTGTTGTTCTACCCCCCATTCTGTTCTATTCGCAATCCATACGATAACTCTAGGATTTCCATCTGTCAGTGGCGCGGCTTTGCCACTGCCACTACGTTCTACGTCGTTCATTGCTCCGATAGATGAAACCAATATTTTCTCCTATCTTTAGTGGTCTGGATATTCTCTATATATGCGTCGGGAGCTCATATGGGCCAAAACAAACGACTTTCAGGGCTGGGCATGTTCGCAATGCGCGTGGGTATTCAACCCGTCGGCCCCTCCCGTTGGCGACACTCTTGAGGAGATGAAGCGGAATTACGAGAAGCACCGTGACCAGGAATTCGTTTCCCACGTCTGTGCCGCCCACCCCACCACCAAAACTCTAAAAGCAAACTTGAGCACCCAGAACCGCTAACCCGCCGCAACGCCAGTCGAATCACGCTCCTCGGTGTGCCAAATGGAACAGCATTAGCTCCGCTTTGGTGCAATGTTGAAATTGGAAGTTATATGCTGACTGAGCGAGAAGAGTTCCCCGAAGCAAACTTGAGCGAGGTCAGGAAGGAAATGGCGATTCCGCGAATGGCCAAATCTGCGCGCCATGCAATATCCCAGCCGAATCGCAAGCTCAACCAACTCATGAGGGCCCAAAAAGTACGCACTTACGCCACTCTGAGTGATTTAAGCCGAGTGGTAACAAGGATTGAAAAGTTCGCAAAACGAGGAACTATTTACTCTCAGGGTGATATCGCGGAGACCGTCATGTACCTCCAAAGAGGCCGCGTGGAACTCTCCGTGGCCTCCAAGACGGGCAAGCAGGCAGTTGTAGCTATCCTGGGGCCAGGCAATTTCTTTGGTGAAGCTTGCCTTGCCGGCCAGACTACTCGTACGAAGACCGCCATCGCGATGACGCCTACCGTTCTGCAAGTAATTGAAAGAAACGAAATGATCCGGGCGCTTCACGCTGAACCTGCGCTCTCTCACCGCTTCTTGTGCTATATGGTTTTGCGGAAAAGCCGAATCGAGGAGGACTTAATCGGCCAGCTTACTCAGAGCAGCGAGAAGCGGCTCGCCCGCGCACTTCTGTTACTCGCGGGGTGGGAAAATCAGAGCAAGCCCCGCGGTTTTACCGGGATATCGCAAGGGACCCTGGCGACAATGATCGGCACTACGCGCTCACGTGTGAATCTCTTTATGAACAGCTTCCGAAAGCTCGGCTTCATAACGTACCAAGGCCAACTCGACCGGAACGGCGGGATCCACATCAACGCCTCGCGCCTGCGCAAAGCTTTTTGCATATAGCTTCGGAAACCAGGAGACCGGGGATAGACGGGACTTTTTCCGATAGCAAGTTGGCCATGCCCTTCGCTCACTGCTCGATCCGAATCGAACTCGGGTTTAGAGAGTGAACGTCCCGTCTGCCCGTCTGTCCCGCGCTCATTGATTGGTTCTGTAGTGGCGGGTCTTTAGACTCGCGCCTCGTCTGTAGACTCCCGCCTTGTCTTCGCACCCGCAATCTATCTGCTGACGTTTGCTTCGTCTTTCGCGAACACCACGGGACTCCGTGGAATACCCCCGCCCATTTCACCAAAAGTGTTATCATCTGCGGGCATGTTTGAGTCGATACTACCTCGCCAGGTCCGTCTCGCACTCGCCCCCGTACTGGCCCTCCTAATCGCTGTGCCTGCGCTTCCGCAAGAGAACCGCACCGGCGCGGTGATCCGCTCCACCACTCGTATCGTCAACGTCAGCCTCGTCGTTACGAACAGCCACGGCAACCCCATCAAAGATCTCAAGAAGGATGACCTCACCCTCCTTGACAGCGGCAAACCCCAAACCATAAGTTTTTTCTCTCCCATTGACAACGAGTTGCCTCCTCCCGCGGCGCCGCCGCCCGGGCCCGATATTTACACCAATCATCCACCCGGCAACCGCACGCCCCCAAGTATCACTATTCTTCTCTTTGACATTCTCAACTCTCGCTGGACATCGCAGGGGGTTGGTCTCCAGCGCGTCCGCAAATTCCTCCGGCAGGTCCAGCCTCAAGACCACCTCGGCCTATACCTGCTCAGCGACGAAATGAAGGTCCTGCACGACTACCGCACCGACTCCTCAGCCCTCGTCGCCGCCATTCAGCGCTACGATGTGGAACAATCCGGCGCTGCGGCGAAGCCCGAGGACGCTCTAGACGGCACAACGGACGCAAGTCTTGATCGCTTCCTCTCCGGCAAAGAGAACCGCTCGCGCCTCGCTTTGGATCCCTCGTGCGGTACTGCGGGATGCGCCGAGCGGCGGTTGGAAGCCACTCAAATCACGATCGCATCGCTTCAAGCGATTGCTCGGCAGCTCGCCTCCGTTCCTGGCCGCAGATCATTGATCTGGGTCACGGACAGCATCCCCGGCGAGTTCCTGGAAGACAACCTTGACGACTTCCTGCAACAGCAGCAGACGCAAGCGAACCTCAACGTTCCAAACTTTCCGGCCCGTATCAATTACGACGACATCGAACGCATGATCCGTCTAATGAGCGGCGCAGGAATCGCCGTTTACCCCGTCAGCGCCGAAGGACTGGAGACCGGAGACCTTGGTTTCCGCAATACCGACGCTCCTATACAAAATACCGAAGCGGTAAATAATCTGCTCTCGAATCGGCCCGATGCCACTTCTCACCTGTACATGTCCGAATTCGCCACCCGCACCGGCGGCCGCGCCTTCATCAATCGCAATGACCTCGAATCCGGCATCCGCCGCGCTCTCGATGATTCCCGCTTCACTTACTCCCTCGCCTACTATCCCGACCACACCAAGTGGAAAGGCGAGTGGCGCAAAATCCAGATCAAAGTCAACCGCCCCGGTGTCATCGTCCTGACTCGCGGCGGCTATTTTGCTCTCTCGGACCAGCGCCCATTGCCGCCGAAGAACCGTTACGAGTTTCTCAGCGAACTCGCCGCAAGTCCCGTCGACTCGCCACAACTTCCCCTCGCCGTCCGCATGGGGGCATCTGCCGGACCGAAGGGCGCCCGAATCGAAGCCCACGTACACATGAACCCTCAGCCCATTCTTACCATCCAGAATAATGGACGCTGGAAAGGCAGTTTCGAAGTCGTCTTTATCCAGCTGGACGTCAAGAACAAAGTCCTCGACGTGACCCAGAAAGACGTCGACGCGGATATCGACGCCAATCAATACGCCTCCGTCTCTCAAAGAGGCTGGACTTTGCCCGTCGACCTCAAATTCATGCCCGGCGCCACAATCCTCTGCGTCATCCTCCGCGATAAACTCTCCGACACCGTCGGTTCCCTCCATATCCCTCTGGCCCGCTATTCCGCGTCCCTCACCGCCCACTAATACCTCATCGGCGCGCCCAATAGGATGGTCTCGGTCCGAAGCCGTTGGAGAGACCGCCTTCGGAGGCGGTCCGCCCTCGTCCCCTCGCTGCCTTGTGTTGGTTACCGGACCTCGGTTCTAAGTCCGGTGTTCTTGCCTTTTCCACCGATTTCCACAGCCTCACAAATCTGTCTTAATCCCGCCAACCTCTTCAAATCTCGCAACTTCCGCCAGAGAAATTCGCATCCGCCCCCTCCTCATTCGAATGACCTATTCAGTAAACATAAATTGTAGTTGACATTCCGCCAATGCCCTGCTACCATTCCCCATGTTTCGCCCACGCAAGCACCTCCCCCCACCGAATCTTGCTCCCTCCTTGTCCTCCCTCCGCGAACTCTGTGTCTTTGCGTGCAGCTCTCTTCCTCCCAGCCCAAGTCTCGCGGTGACGTCAGCCCCGCGGCTGTCTCTTTCTCCACTCCCCCATCCCGCTTGCCGGGAGCGAAGTCGAAGCACCGCTATCCTCTTTAGAATCCGCACTTACGAAAAAAGCGCCCGTAACTCCTGTAGAATCCGCACTTACAAAACACAGGACTTAAACTCCTTTAGAATCCACACTTACAAAAAAAGCGGGGGGCGGGGGTAAATTGTTAAGCAGATATCCGACGAAGGATGTCTATCCCGAGCGGCTATCGGGAGAGAGGGACCTCTATGATCTTCCACGAGTCACCCGTCACGAGTCATCAGTCACTCCCCCGGGTAAAGCCGGTGTTCTCTACCGCGCTCGATTGGACTACAATGACGCCCGAATTGCCGTGGAGGGAATATGCGTGCCGACAAAGTGGAAGTCTCCTGGGATGGCGGGAAATCGGACTGGCTGGTTCGCATCGAAAGCGGCGAAGAAGTAATCCGCCGTCATTGCAAAGCGCCAAGAGATGCGGATGAAAAAACGCTTCGCGCGAAAGCCGAGGAAACGGTGAAGGACGAAGGGTACGAAGCAAACGCCGCCGCGGTAAGTATCAAGCGCTAAGTATCCGGCCGAAGTTACGGCGCATCACTCGCGGGACGCGGGGCGCCGTCAATTGGACATATATATTTGGAGTGTTAAAATCCAGAGTGAAACCACATGCCACCAAAAACACTCTACGAAAAAATCTGGGATTCCCACGTCGTATACGAAGAGGCGGGAAAACCCGCGCTCATTTATATTGACCGGCACCTCATCCACGAGGGCACGTCGCCGCAGGCATTCGCAGGATTGAACGCCGAAGGCCGCAAGGTACGCCGGCCCGATCTGACGTTCGCCGTGATGGATCACTCCGTCCCGACGAAAGACCGCACGTTACCTATCATTGATACCGACGCCCGGCTGCAGTTTGAAGCGCTCGAAAAAAATTGCCGCGAAACCGGCGTGCGGCTCTTTGACATGAACAGCCGCAACCAGGGCATCGTGCACATCATCGGGCCGGAGCTGGGCGTGACGCAGCCGGGGCAGACGATCGTCTGCGGCGATAGCCATACTTCGACGCACGGAGCTTTTGGCACGCTGGCGTTTGGCATCGGGACGAGCGAAGTCGAGCACGTGCTGGCCACGCAATGCCTGGTGCAATCGCGCAGCAAAACGATGCACATTTTGGTCCACGGCAAGCGCCCGCGCGGCGTGACCGCGAAGGACATCATTCTGGCCATCATCGGGAAGATTGGAATCAGCGGCGGCACAGGACACGTTGCGGAATATGGCGGCGAAGCGATCCGCGATTTGAGCATGGACGGGCGCATGACCGTCTGCAACATGACGATTGAAGGCGGCGCGCGCGCCGGAATGATCGCGCCGGATGACACGACGTTTGCGTACATGGAAGGGCGGCCGTTTGTGCCGCGCGGCAAAGCGTTTGAAGACGCTGTTGCGGGATGGAAAAAGCTGAAGAGCGATGACGGCGCGAAGTTTGACATGACCGTCGAGCTGCAAGCGCAGGACCTCGCGCCGCAAGTTACGTGGGGCACGAATCCCGGCATGGTGACGAGCGTGACTGGACGCGTGCCGGAGCCGGGGTCGTTCCATGATCCGAACGACCAGAAAGCCACGGAGAGCGCGCTGAAATACATGGGTCTGAAAGCTGGCACACCGATCATGGACATCCCGGTGGACAGAGTGTTCATCGGTTCGTGCACGAATTCGCGGCTGGATGATTTGCGCGCGGCGGCACATCTTGTTGCGGGCAAACATGTGGCGCACAGCATCAAGCAAGCGCTGATCGTTCCAGGCTCGCGCGGGATCAAAGCGCAAGCCGAAAAGGAAGGCCTCGACAAAATTTTCCGCGAAGCCGGCTTCGAGTGGCGCGATGCGGGCTGCAGCATGTGCATCGGCATGAACGCCGACGTCCTGCCGCCGCACGAGCGCAGCGCTAGCACGTCCAACCGCAATTTTGAGGGCCGCCAAGGCAAGGACAGCCGGACGCATTTGGTTAGCCCCGTGATGGCAGCAGCGGCAGCGATCGCGGGGCACTTTGTCGACGTGAGATCGCTGGACGTTTCGTCCGTAGAATGAAGATAACTTGGCAGGGAACGATTTCAGTTTTTGAGGAGCGCGAATCGAATGGAACCGTTTAACACGCACACGGGCATGGTGATGCCGCTGGACCGGGTCAATGTGGACACCGACCAGATGGTGCCGAAACAATTTTTGAAGGCGCTGACGCGGCAAGGATTTGGGCGGATTTTGTTTTATGATTGGCGTTACTTGCCGGGCGAAAAACCGAATCCGGAATTCGTGCTGAATTTTCCGCGCTACGAAGGCGCATCGATCCTGCTGGCGCGGCACAATTTCGGCTGCGGCTCAAGCCGCGAGCATGCGCCCTGGGGTGTAAAAGATTACGGCTTCCGCGTAATCATCGCGCCGAGCTACGCGGACATTTTTTATAACAATTGTTTCAAGAACGGCATTCTGCCTGCCTCGCTGAGCGAGGAGCAGGTCGAGGAACTCTTCCAGCGCACGGAAAAAGAAGAAGGCTACATGCTGACGGTGAATTTGCCGAATCAGACCATCGCGGACAGGCATGGCTTGATGTTCCGCTTTGATTTGGCGCCCTCGCGCAAAGAGGTTTTGCTGAAGGGTCTCGACGACATCGGCACTTCCCTGCAGCACGAAGCCGACATCACCGCCTACGAAAAAGCCCACGCCGCGACCGCCACGATGTACGAAGCCGTGGACGTAAAAAACTACGCCAACGGCCGCTGACGGCGAGATTGTCGCGCAAGAAGGGCACGATATATCGTGCCCCTACGGCGGGCGCTGCAACAATCGCATCACTGCGCTGGTAACATGATTCCGCCGAAACGCTCATGCGATTTCTGCCACGGGTTCGGCCGTCGGCTCTGGGGATTCCGGCGCGGCGGGCGGCCCGAGCAACTCCGCTATCAGAATGCCTGCAAGAACGAATGCCGCGCCAAGCAGAGCGCGGTTTCCCAGCCTCTCGCGCAACAAAATGTAGGACGTCAGCGAAGCAAATACCGGTTCGAGCGTGAATAGAATGGCCGCATGACTTGAGGTCGTGTACTGCTGCGCCCAAAGTTGTATCGAGAAAGCCACCGCTGTGGCCAGCACCGCGCAGATGGCGATCCCCAGAAGCGACTCAGCCTGCCAGCCGAAGCGCGCCGGCTGCCAACCCGTCGCGGAGGCCACTCCGGTTGCGAGCCACGCCAGAGCAGCGCAGGCTGCCACCTGGAGCACGCTGAGCGCGGCAACCGAGTGCCGGCGCGTGTAATCCCCGACCAGAATAATGTGCATGGCGTAGAGGCCCGCAGCGACGAATGTAAGGAGATCGCCGCGGTTGAGATGCGAGATGCCCTCCGCGGGAACGGTGAGGAAATAGAGACCGAAGACCGCAGCGAATACGCCAGCGTAGACCCAGAGAGTGAGGCGACGTCGCCAGAAAATTCCGAGAAGCAGCGGAACCATGACCACGCTGGAGCCGGTGACGAAACCGGACTTCGCGGGGGTGGTGTATTGCAAACCGGCAGTCTGGAAAGCGTAGCCTCCAAACATGAAGAAGCCGAGAGCTGCGCCAGCGAGGAGCTCTTCCTTTTTCAGCGTTCGAAACACGTAGGGGCGGAATGCGGCCATGAGCAGCGCTGCCAGCGTGAATCGAGCGGCGAGAAAAACGAAGACGGAAGAGTAGGCCAGGGAATTTTTAACGACGACAAACGTCGCGCCCCAGAGAAGGCTGCAGAAGGCCAAGGACAGATCGGCGCGGAAACGTTTGGTCATTCCTTCGGGATTCCTAAACTAGACCGAATCATGCGCTCACAAAATAAAAAACGGGGAAGGCCGCGAAGGCCTTCCCCGTTTTTGCAGCGAGCTTAAGAAAGCACGCCGGAAGAAGTTAGAAAGACACCCGCAGACCGAACTGCATCGCACGGGGGTTGTTGATCTGGGAGCTGGTTGACCCGAAGGCGGCTCCAACATTTGTCGGATCGGTAACGGCCGTAGGATCGAGAAATGGAGTAGCGAAGACCACGTGATTGAAAACGTTGGTTACGACGAACTCGAATTGAGTGTTGACGCGTTCGGTGATCCTGAGATTTTTCACCAAGCGCATGTCCACATTCCAATAGCCGGGTCCGCGGATGGCTCCGAGGCCGCCAGTACCGTTATCGATACCCAGGATCGGATTGCGAACGGTGGCGAAGAGTGCTGTTGGGTTCGCAAAGACGTTGAACGCGCCTTGAGCAGTCTTCCCGGTACTGGGATCGATGAAGGTGTTGATCGAAGAGCCGGATGGGTGTGCACCCGTGAAGATGCACTGCTCGTTGTCGAAGAAGTTGGCTCCATCGCCTGCGCCGAAGGCTTGAGCATTACTATTCGTACCGCAATACATCGGCGCGCCGCTGCCGATGGCCAAGACTGGAGACAAGGACCAACCACCGGCAAGGCGACCGACAAAGCCTTGCTGACCCTTGTACCAAGGATCATCCAAGATGGCGTAGGCGTTGTACACGAACTTACGATCAAAGGCCTGGACGCCATACATATTGCCGAGGTTGTAGGGGTCATTCGCCGTGTACTCGCTGGTAGCCTGGACGAAAGCACCCGTGCCCAAAGCCTTGCTGTAAGTAAAGTTCTGCTGGAGGGTGATTCCGTGCCAGTTGGTTATCTTGAGCGAAACGAAGCCGGCATTGTAGTTGCCGTAGCCGATGCTGGCATTGTCGCCGACGCCGCTGGAGAGCTGGCCATTGGCGCCAAGGGCCGAACTATAGATAGGGCTATTCAACATGCTGCGCTGGAAGTTGAATCCGGGTTTCGTCGTGCCCCCGGGTCCGCCGCCAATGCCACCCTGATCCAAAGCAGACCACATACTCCACACGTTTTGGTTTTGTAGGTTGCCGAACTGCTTAGACACGACAGCGGCGGTGCAGCTGGCAAAGCCGGTGCAGTACCCAGTGCCAGAAAGCGCGGCCTCAAAGAACGGCTGAGGGGCCACAGTGGTGCCCGCCGCGGTAGCATTGTTGCAAGCGTTATAGGACGTCGCGCACCCCATGGCGGTCTCGACAGCCGCGTAGGCACTCGCAAACGACTGGCCGCCCAGGGTCATCATGTAGGGTACGGCGTTGATGTTAATGGGCTGATATTCATGGGTAATTCTGCGGCCAATGTAGCCGACTTCCAGGAGGAATTTGTTGCCCAACTGACGCTGGATGGTGAAGTCAAAAGAATCCACGACGTTGGGGCGGAAGTTCGGGTCGAGTGCTTCGCCGGCGGCTGCGGAGACGTTATTGATGCCCGGGAAAGTCGGCTGAGGAAGCGTTGGTGAGGGTTGAGGGAGAGGAGCAACGTTTCCGTCTGTGCCGATTCGAAATGCGTTGGCGACGGTCGGGTTAGTTGGGCCGCAAGCTCCAGAGGAGAACGCTTGACGACATTGCACCGGCTGGATCAGTCCAGTACCGAGGAGAGGAACAAGGACGAGATCCACACCGTTCAGCCGTCCGTAGACACGGCTATAGCCGCCGCGCACAACTGATTTATTGCCGCCGAAGATCTTACCCATCCAACCATCTGTGATGTTCGGGTTCCAGGCCGCTGCAACGCGCGGACTGAAGGAACCGTAGTAGGGCAGATATGGATATTTCTGGCCGCCTCCGGTGTTGCCCACCAGTGCAAAGCCGACCGTTGGGTTGTACACCTGGCCATTCAGAGCGGCAGCCTTGCGGGCATTGATGTAGGCATTCAAGGCGAGTTGCTGGCCAGCCTGGTCCACCAATTCGATCTGCTTGCCGAATTTCTCAGTGGGGGGCATCTCGAGGGTCCAGCCCAAGCCATAAGTAAGGGTAAAGGAGGGCTTCATGTGCCAGGAATCGCTCAAGTACACGTTGTAGTAGGGAATGGTGCTCTGGTCAAAAGCATGAGTGAGGGGAGGATTGAGTGCGAGATTGTTACCGGACCGGGTATAGGCGATTTGCGAGTCGGTGACGACGCCCAGAACAGCGGCCACGTCGCGGCCCCATGTTGAGGCACTCACCCCGGCTCCAGGTCGGGTACTGGAGAAGTCCACGAGGCCTCCTCCAGCCGAATCACCAAGCATGTAGGTGGGCGAGTAGTTGATACCGCCGCCGTTGTCTGACCGCTGATGATAATCGTAATTTCGCTGATAGGCGCCGCCAAAGGTAAAGAGGTGATTGCCTTTCAGCATGGTAACGTCGTCGCGGAAGTACTTATCCTGTCCATCCCAGAAGCGAGTGCGGACATTTTGAGTATTTACGTTATATGGAGTGAGAGCAGCCGTAGTCTCGCCAAACGGTTCCAATGCGCCACCGAGGTTGGAGAACTGCGGAGGGCCACCAGCAGCGTTCCACGCCCAGTAGTTGCGCAGATAGCTGAAATGGAAATCGTTGGTGGTGTTCGAAGTGATGTTGGTGGTCAAGCCCGCCACGTAATACCAGGGCTGCTGGGGACGGTTGGCAACGGAAGAAGGGGTGCCCAACTTGTCACCAGGAAAGAAACCGCCAATATCTGTTTGGCTAGTCGTCGTTCTGATTAGCGAGTAATAGCGGTAGCTGCTGCTGAAATGCCATTTGGAGCCAAAATCGTGGTCGATGCGAGCCACCCCGAAATTGGAAGTGTAGGGGACCGAATAATTGGCTCGGAAGGCCACCTCGTTGGTGCCGTCACAGTATTTGGAACCCGCGAAACTTAGGCAAGCGCCGGAAGTGCCGGGGGCCGGCCCATTCCCAAGCGGCATGAGGGTATTCCACATATTCTTGACCACTGGGTTGATTCCGATGCCCCGCGGGTCGCACGCAACGCCCCCAACAGGGCCGCAGTTAGTCCCACTGTTCATGTTGTACTGTACGGGATTCCCGCTTGCATCCGGGAAAGTAAGGATACCTAGGCGCATATTCGCTGAGGGGACGACCCAAGTGCCCGTCACCGAGTTGTTCCAGCGGAAGCCCTCGTAATTAGCAAAGAAATAGGTCTTGCCGCCCAGAAATTGCTTCGGAATTATCGGGCCGCCTCCGGCAGCGCCAAAGCGGTTGTAATGATAACTGGGCAACTTAGTACCGCTGGCGTTGTTATCCCAAGTGTTAGCGTTAAAATTGTTGTCCAGATAATATTCGTAAACGGTGCCGTGCCAGGCGTTGGTGCCGCGCTTGGTGACGACCTGCACCTGGGCGCCGGCGGAGCTGTTGAAGTCGGCGGTCTGGTTGGCGGTGTTAACTTTAAATTCCTCGACGCTGTCGAGAGGAGTGGGTATGACGCCTGTAGGCGCGCCACCCATAGAGTTCGACACGGCGCCGCCGGTCGGATCGCCAGCGAAGCTCGGAGTGTAAACCTGCATGCTACCGTCCATATCGTTGGTGTTCTGTCCACCATCGAGCATGAAAGTGCTCTGGTCAACGACCGCACCGGCCACGCTGCCATCGGGAGAAACACCGGGCTGCAAGGTCACGAAAGTGGATGTGTCGCGGCCGATGGAAGGCAAGTTCTGCAAGAGAGCGCCGCCGACGTCGTTACCGACAGTCGCGTTGAGGGTCTGGAGTTCGGCGCCCGTGGTGACCGTCACTTCCACGGTTTCAGCAACCGAACCGAGTTCCAAGGCTACGTTCAGGGTCAAAGACGCACCGACACTCACTACCTGACTGACGAGCTTGGAAACACGAAACCCAGTCTTGCTCACGGAGACGTTGTAAGTACTGGGGACAACGTTCGCGAAGAAATATCTTCCCGTTTCATTGGTTGTTTCGGAGCGCGCAATGTTCGTCGCGGTATCAGTCAAAGTGACTGTCGCGCCGACAATGGCGCCGCCGGACGGGTCTGTAACCGTACCGGCGACCGTACCGGTGCTTGCGGCCTGACCGAACAGAGAAGACGGAGTCACGGCAAACAAACAGAACAACGCAGCTAGGAGCAGAGCCACTCGCTTACTTGACATTCAACTACCTCCTGGATGGGCGTTTAAAGCCCTAAACATCTCGAGCAAGTGAAGCAAATCAAGCAAAGCTAACTATTCCGAAAAACCATAATTTATCTTGAAACGAGCAACCGCCAATTAAAACCGTATGGCAAAGACATTTGCAAGCCGGGTACCAATGCTTCAGAAAAAGATAACCCGAGCACGCTCTATGAATTATCTAAAGCTAACCTCAATCGGCCAAGAGAACGATATACGTCGCGCCATATCTAGCTACAGACTTTCATAGGACATGTGCAGACTCTCCACAGAAAAGAGCCGTTCAGGAGCAAACGGCGCTCCCGAGCCATAAACATAGCGCGGGCAATCGCTTATCGAATGTACTTGGCAACGGCAACCCCATCACTACGCTATGGGGCGTTATATATTGCCGCTTCGAGGCTTTGTCAATAAGAATCTGACCGACGAGCAACATAAACTTTAGATTCGCCGGATAGAAATGACGGGGAAAATGGTAAGCCGGGGCGAATGAGTTCTAGTACTGACACCCGGCCGAGTGAAATTCTAAGAGACGCGACATGTGATAGATTCGGATTGAGGACGGTTTTGAGCCGAATTTTTCTACTCCGGGGTCTGGGACTTCTGCTCATGCTTACTATCGTGCTGCCACTACGGGGGCAGTCCGAGCAGGGTTACGCCGGCGCGGAAGCATGCGCAAAGTGCCACGCGGGTATAAGCCATGAGTGGTCGGGATCGCTTCACAGCAAAATGATGCAGCCGGCCACGAATCAGTCCGTCAAAGGAGATTTTGCGCAGGGTAAGGTAGTGTTGCGCGGCGCGACTTACCTTTTGCAATACCGCGACAACCATTATTACATCACCGAGCCGGAGCTGACGGGCAAGCCCTGGGAACATCGGGTGGAGTACACGCTCGGAGACCGGCGATTTCAGCACTACCTCACGACGCTGCCAGATGGCCGCATCATTGTGATCCCTCCGACATGGGATATCACTCGGAAGAAGTGGACCTTCGATCTTGCTATCGGCAATCCGGAAGAAGGTTCAGGGGATCCGATCCAGGTCTGGAACAAAACCTGCTACTCGTGCCATGTGAGCCGGGGGCAGAAGAATTTTGACCTGGAGAAGCTTAGCTATCACACGACCTGGCAAGATTTTGGCATCAATTGCGAAAGCTGCCATGGCCCGGGAAGTGAGCACATCGCCAGAGCGGTGGGCGCGCAGGTTAAGGTTATGGACGCAGACACGCGTGGGCGCATAAAAGAGGCCATCATCAACCCTGCGCGGCTGGACCCGGCCAGCAGCACCATGATTTGCGCGCAGTGCCACTCGTTTCGCGACATCTACGCTGATAACTTCAAAGCCGGCGCGAATTATTACGATTTCTTTACGCCGGTGATGCAATACCGCTTGGCGGCCTCGGCGGACCCTGCCTATTGGCCCGACGGGCGGCCGCGGCAGTTGGCGAATGAAGCGTTTGGATTGTGGCAGAGCCAGTGTTTTCTGAAGGGAGGCGCGACGTGCGTCACCTGCCACTCTCAGCCGCACACTATCGATGTGGATCGCAATTCAAAGCTTCGGCCGAACAACAATGCTCTTTGTACAGGCTGCCACACTTCAATTGCCACAAACATTTCCGCGCACACTCATCATGCTGCGAAAAGCTCCGGCAGTTCCTGCGTGGAGTGCCATATGCCGGCCACGGTAATCAGCCTGAAGACGCGGATGCGGGATCATTCGATGAGCATACCGGCGCCGGAGAATACGATCCGGCATGACATTCCCAATGCGTGCAATCTTTGCCACCGAGACAAGGACGCGGAATGGGCTGTGCGGCAGACGAAGGCATGGTATGGAGACAAATCGCGGCAGAAACTCATTCGCCGCGCCGATGCCTTCACGCAGGCGCAGCAAGGCGATGCGGCGGCAATTCCTGCACTGGAACAAATGCTATCCGATACAGGCGGTGGGCCCTTGATCCGGGCCAACGCAGCCGGATACCTGGGCAGCTTTTCAAACGATCCTTCGGCTTATGATGCACTGCTGCATTCCTTCTCCGATCCCGAGCCGCTGGTACGCGCGACAGCGGCGACATCAATAAAGCCTAGCGCGGCTCAGCGGGAAGCTTTGGCTACCGCGCTGGTGACGCTTCTGAATGATCCGATACGCACGGTTCGAATGAGCGCAGCAATCGCGATGGTTGCGATGGGAGTGCGGCCGTTTCCGGGCGAAGACGGCGAGCGTTACGAGCGTGCTAAAGAGCTTTACCATGCGCGGGCCGAACTCGACTCCGACGATGCTCAACAGCAACTCGCGGCGGGGAAATTTTCCTTTCTGTCCGGTGACATGGCAGGCGCCGTGACTGCCTTTCGCGCAACGCTGAAGCTCGATCCGTCGATCTCCGCGCAGTACTATCTCGGCCGGTCTCTTGCGGAAAAAGGCGACTACCCATCCGCACGCCAGATTCTGAATGCGATTCCGCGTGACGATAGGCAATACGACGCTGCGCAACGTTTGCTCGCGGAGATGGCAGCGAAAGAACCCAGTCATGGCGAGACGCAACCGGCGGGCGGCTCAAGCGGGGACGCCGGGAAAGCCCAGGCGAGGTTTCTTAACGGGCAAGTTTTGTACCAAAACGGAGAGTATGGCGCGGCGCTGAAGGATTTGGAACAGGCGCTGAAGCTAGCGCCACAGGCGGAGTGGGCGACGAAGGCGCAAATTTATCACGCCATTTGTCTCGAGAAGTTGGCGCGCACGAGCGAAGCCGAGGCGGAGATGCAAAGACTTTCCGAGCAGCCGGAGGCCCGCGAGGACGTTGATTTGCAGGTTGCGTTTGTGGAGTTGCTTTACGAAACCGGGCGCGCGGAGGAAGCGCTGAAGCGGGTGGACGGGGTGATCGCGGCGGATCCGAATGCTCCGCGGGCCTACTTCTGGCGGGCCAAGGTGCTGTTGCAACTGCATCGCACGGACGAAGCGGCGCGCGCGGCGGAAGAATCCATACGCTTGCTTCCGCAATTTCCCGAAGCGCACAACTTGCTGCTTCGAATTTACCAGATGCAGGGCCGGACCAAGGAGGCGGCGCAGCAAGCGGAATGGCTACGAGACTACGAACAGCACAAGGAATCACACTGATTTTGCTGCTTGCCGCGGCCGGCGCGAGCGTGCGAGCGCAAATTCGTTTCGAAGATGTGGCCGGAAAATCCGGGCTTAAATTCGAGCTGCGTAACGGAGCCATCGGCGAATTTCACCAGCCCGAGCTGATGCTCGGAGGCGTGGCCGTCCTGGACTATAACAATGACGGCTGTATGGACATTTTCTTTACGAACGGCGCAGCCATGCCCTCGCTCAAGAAAACGGGTCCGCAATATTTCAACCGGCTGTTCCGCAACAATTGCGACGGAACGTTTACGGACGTAACGGAAAAAGCAGGGGTGGCAGGAGAAGGCTATTCCATGGGAGTGGCCGTCGCGGATTACGACAATGACGGTTATCCGGATATTTTTGTCGCGGGGGTCAATCGGAACATCTTGTATCACAACCTCGGCGACGGCACATTTGAAGATGTTACCGAGAAAGCGCACCTCGGCGGAATCGATCCGCGTTACGGCAAGCTGTGGTCGGTTGCCGCGGCCTGGGTTGACGTGGATAACGACGGGTGGCTGGACCTGGTCGTGAGCAATTACGTGCAGTGGGACCCGAAGCTCGAGCCCAAGTGCGGCACGGCGAAAAAGCCGCTCTACTGTCATCCGAGCGCGTACCATGACACGCACGACCAACTTTTCCGCAACAACCATGACGGAACGTTTACGGACATCACCGAGTCTTCGGGGATCGGTGCGCAATTCGGCAAGGGCATGGGCGTGGCGGTCGCGGATTACGACGGCGACGGGCTGATGGACATTTTCGTGGCTAACGATAGTGTGCCAAATTTTCTGTTCCACAATCTGGGACACGGGAAATTCGAAGAGGTCGCGATGCTCGCAGGCGTGGCGCTCGACGACAATGGGCGGCCCGTCGCCAGCATGGGGGCGGATTTTCGCGATTTTGATAATGACGGCCGGCCTGATCTGATCTTCACAGCCATGATTAACGACACTTTTCCGCTCTTTCGAAACACCGGGAAGACTCCGGTCTTCGAGGACGTCACGGCGCGCGCGGGGCTCGCGGTTGCGACTCGCGCGCTGACGGGTTGGGGAATTGGCTTATACGATTTCGACAACGACGGATTTAAGGATGTGTTCACGGCGAACGCGCATTTTCCTGCTCTTGAAGAGTCCCTCGGCACGGCGGTGGAGCTGCCGAACTCTCTGTTTCGCAACCAAGGAGATGGGCGCTTCGAAGACGTTTCCAAAACCGCCGGGACAGATTTTCAGGTTGTGGGCCAATATCGGGGCGTGGCATTTGCCGATTTCGACAACGATGGCCGGCTTGATGCGGTTGTTTCCAATGTGAACGGAGCGGCGCGGCTCTTGCACAATGTGGCCGCAAGTAGCGGGCACTGGCTGGCGCTGAAGCTGACCGGCACACACAGCAATCGGGACGGGATTGGCGCCAAGGTCGAGGTTACCTTGCCGGGCGGACGAAAGCTGTACAACCATTGCACCACAAGCGTGGGCTATGCCTCCTCGAGCGAGCCGCTGGTGCGCTTTGGCCTGGGCAAAGAAACGGTTGCCAAGCTCATCGAGATTCGTTGGCCCAGCGGACGAGTGCAGCAGCTTCACGATATAAAGGTTGATCAGATTTTAAAAGTTCGCGAGCCCTGAGCGGGCACGGATTTGTGGCTCAAAAAGAATAGTGAGGAACGCCGGCTAGTTTTCTGGATACACGGTGCGGCCGCCGACTACCGTTTGAAGGACAGTCACTTTCATGTACTGCGAAGGCGGTATTTTGGTGAGGTCGTCGGAAAGAATGATGAAGTCTGCGTACTCTCCGGCTTTAAGCTCGCCCTTCTTCCCTTCCTCGAATTGCGCGTAAGCGGAACCGGAGGTGTAGGCGCGAATGCAGTCCGCGAGCGAAATTTTTTCTTGCGGCTCCCATCCGCCCGCTGGACCACCATCGGGTAGTTCGCGCGTCACGCAGGCATAGAGCCCGCGCATCGGATTAATGGGTTCCACGTCGTAATCGGTGCCGAAGGCAAGATGCGCCCCGCTCTTCAGCAGCGAGGCCCAGGCGTAGGCACCTTTGGAGCGTTCGGGTCCGAGGCGCTGTCCGGCCCAGCGCATATCGGTGGTTTCGTGGGAGGGCTGCATCGAGGCGATGACGTTGAGCTGGGCAAAACGCGGCAAATCTTCCGGCGCCAAGACTTGCGAATGCTCGACGCGGTCGCGACGGTCGCGCGCGCCATTGGCTTTGGCGACGGCTTCGAAGATGTCGAGAGCAGCGCGGTTGGCGCGATCGCCGATGGCGTGGAAATTGATCTGGAAGCCGGCCCTGTCGCGCTCGATAGCCATAGCGCGGAATTTATCCGGATCATTGGTGAGGATCCCGCTGGTGGAAGGATCGTCGGAGTAGGGCGCAAGCATGGCGGCGGTGCGAGAGCCGAGCGCGCCGTCAAGAAACCCTTTGAGCGCGCCGGTGCGAAGCCACGGGTCGGTCGTACCGCCCTGCGCACGCATGTTTAGCAGTTGGTCCATGGAATCCAGAAAAGGCAGCCATTCCGTGATGCGCAGAGTGAGCTTCCCTTCTTGCTTCAATTGCACATAAGCCAGATAGTCCGCCCAATCGGAAAAATCCTGCGCGGAGGTAACACCGTTCTTAGCGGCATCGGCGAGCACCATCAGGATGCCGCGGCGGCGCTGGTCGGTCTTGAGGTCGGGAATTCGGTCGGACACGAGGCTCATTGCAGAACCTTCCTCAAGCATGCCCGTGGCATCGCGGTTGGCGTCGCGCTCGATCATGCCGCCGGGAGGATTGGGAGTGTCCTTGGTGATTTCACCGTGCTTAAGCGCGAGCGAATTGGCCACCGCCACGTGACCTGAAATATGCGTCAGGAAAACAGGATTGTTTGGCGCGACGGCGTCGAGCTCCTGCTTGTTGGGGAATTTTTTGTCCGGCCACAGTGTATGATCCCAGCCGCTGCCGGTGATCCACTCACCCTCTTTGTGCTGCGCAACCGCGGCGGCTACGCGCTTCTGCAACTCTTCAATGCTCGTAACGCCGTTCAGCCGCACGGAGAGCATATCCGCCCCAGCGCTGCCGAGGTGCACGTGGGCATCATTGAAGCCGGGCATGACAAATTTGCCATGGAGATGAATCGTTTCGGCGTCGGGATCGCTTCCGCCACATTCGAGAAGGACGTAATCAATTCTGCCGACGCAGCGAATCTTGCCTTCGCGAATGGCCATGGCTTCGGCCCACGGACTTGCGGGGTCATTCGTGTAAATCCGGCCGTGGAGGTAAACCGTGGTGTGCGGCTCGCTCTGGTAGTCTTGTGCCGTTTGCGATTTTGCACGCAGGACGACGACTCCCGCGCAAAAACTCAAAAGGACAATTCCAACCAAATACAGCAAGCTGCTTTCGCGAATCTTCATCGAGGCTTCTCCGGGGCCAGGCCTGCCATTCCGAGCAGCGTGAGCAGGGCGCGTTTCAATCCCAATTCGCGGCCTGCAGGGTCATACCATTCCAGGAGCGAGTGCGCGCCACCGCCGTTGCCTCCGGCGCCAATCGAAATCGCGTCGATGCCGAGGGAGAGCGGGATATTGGCATCCGTGGAAGAACGCTCGATCCGTGATTCGTTTTCCACGATAACATCCGCGGCGCGCAGCGCAGCGAGAAGCGGCGACTCTGCCGCCAATTCGCCACCGGGCCGGCTGCCAATCACTTCGACCTTCCACTCGAGCCGCCCACGGGAACGATCGCGGGACGACTCCATCTCGTCGCGAACGCCTGCGGCCATGCACTCGCGGAACGCGGATTCCAGGCGGCCGAGTTCGTCCTGGCTTTCGGAGCGCACATCGACCTTTAGATGGGCTTCGTGGGGGATCGAGTTCACGGAAGTGCCGCCCTCGATTTGTCCGAGATTGAAAGTAGTGCGGGGCGAGGCGGGGACCTTGGTATTGATAAAGCGGACGGAGCCGCGAATCAGGGCGTTGATGGGATTGGGCATGCCGAAGTCCGACCAACTATGGCCGCCCGGACCGTTGATCACCACCTCGAGACGGCGCGAGGCGAGAGCTATCGTCGTGACGTAGTCGGTCGCGGCGCCGTCGAGAACGATCATGGCTTTGAGCCTGCTGCGGTAGGCGTCGACGAGGGCGCGTACGCCGCGAAGATTGCCTTCGCCTTCTTCACCAACATCGGCCACAAAGAGAATGGTGCGCAGCGGCTTGATCCCCGCTTCATGAATGGCACGAGCGATGGCTACGAGCGCGGCGAGGCCTGTGCCGTTGTCCGAAATGCCGGGAGCGAGCATGCGGCGGCCGTCGCGGCGGACTTTGACGTCTGTTCCCGGCGGAAAGACCGTATCCAGATGCGCGCAGAGCACAACGACTTCGTTATCGTTCAGGCCGGGCAACTCTCCAATCACGTTGCCGGTGGCATCGATATGGACGTTTAGCCCGGCCGCGGACAACAGTTCTTTGAACGCGGCAGCGCGCTGGCCTTCCTGAAAGGCTGGCGCAGGAATTTCCGTCAGGCGAATTTGCTGGTCGTTTATCCAATTTAGATTGGGCTCGAACCAAGCCATTGCCGCGCGCACTTGCGGGTTTTCGCCAAGTTGGGCTGTTGATGCTGAGCGGGTGGTCTGTCGGGCTAGGGAAGAGCGAACCGGCATAGCGAGAAGGATAACCCAAACGAGGACGCGTTTCACTGCCCTGCTGCGGGCTGTTGTGCTGTTCAATGGCGTGTGGCCTCGGAACAGAGCGCGGAAATTTCCGCGTCGGTCAACACGCGAGCCGATTGCTTGGCGGCCTCGAAGATGCGATTCACGAGAGAATCGTCGGCGGGAATCTTGTGGCGCTCGAGCCAGAAAAGGACGTTGGATTTGCCGCTCATGGGACCGATTTCGATCACTTGCTCGAGTCCAAAGAGATGCGAAGGCACACCGCTATAGACGGAATCGGCAAGCGACTGGTTGCCTTTGTGAAAGGCTTTGATGATTGCCGCGGCGTGCACGCCAGTGGCCGTGCGGAACGCATCGCGGCCGATGACGGGATAATTCGGCGGGATCGTGGTGTGGGTATACTTGGCGACCTTTTCGCAATATTCCTTGAGCCGCGAGAGGTCCTGGTGAATTGCACCCATGAGGCGCAAGTTCACGAGCATCAGCTCCATGGGCGTGTTGCCGACGCGTTCGCCGAGCGAATTGGCCGCAGCGTGAACCTGGTCCGCGCCCGCGGCAATGGCCGCGAGAGAATTTGCGATGGCCAGGCCGCGATCGTTGTGGCCGTGCCAGTCGACGCGGATTTTTTCACCGCTGGGCTTCACGACTTCTTCGATGACGAATTTTACGAGATTGTACGCGCCATTGGGAATGGCGTGGCCTACGGTGTCGCAGAGAACGAGGGCGCGCGCGCCGCTGCGAATCGCCGTGGTGTAGAGACGCTTCACGGTGTCCGGGTCGGTGCGAATCGTGTCTTCCGTGACGTACATGGGCGGGAGGCCGTGAGCAACTGCGAACTTCACCGCTTTTTCGGTGGTGCGCTCAAGGTGATCGACGGTCCAATCTTCGACGAGACGGCGGATGGGACTTGAGCCCAAGAAAGTTGCTGCTTCGATCGGTATTCCCACGCGCTGGGAAATTTCGGCTATGGGGCGAATGTCGGCTTCGATCGTTCGCGCGGCGCAGTTGGGCTTGATCTTCATGCGCTTGGTGACGATCTCGCGTGCCAGCGCCTCAGTGTGCTCGACGGCCCGCGCCCCGGCTCCCGGCAAGCCGATATTGAGCGAATCGATGCCCAGCGCCTCCATCAGGTGCAGGATTTCGATTTTTTCCTCGATGCTGGGATCGTGTACGCTCGGATTTTGCAGGCCGTCGCGCAGCGTTTCGTCGTTTAGCAAGACGTGCGTGCCCGGCGCGATGAGAGGGGCTGCGGCGACGTTCCAATCGTAGATCCATTCGTTTTGCTGCATCGGCTCGTCTTCCTTCGTTTCGCAGGCCGCAAACTCACCGCGAATCAAAGCGTGTTGCGAACCTAAAAACCGTGATCGCGAAACATTGTTTTCAGCGCACCACGCGCGTTCCGCAATTTTGCGGCCAGGCCTTCGCCAAATTCAAATCGGAGAAACGAGTCGGCGGCGCGATCGAGTTCGGCGCCATAACGATACCACCATGGCTTTTCGCGGCCCGGCAAGCGATCCACATCGATGTATTTGGTTTGCACCATTTCGAGCAAGCCTGCTTTGCCGTGCGTGCGGCCCCATCCGCTTGCTCCGCAACCGCCGTGAGGGGCTTCCGCGATGCCGAAATAGCTGACGGCATCATTGACCATGACCGCGCCGGCGCGCAGCCGTGAGGCAATCGTTTGCCCGCGTTTCGCGTCGCTGGTCCACACGCTGGCAGCAAGGGCGAACTCAGAATCATTCGCGCGAGCGATAGCCTCTTCGGCGTCCTTTACAGACTGCGCGGCAAGAACAGGACCAAACGTCTCCTCTTGAAAAAGTCTCATCGTGGAATTTACGCCGGCAATGACGGCCGGCTCAAAGAAACTCGCGCCAAGATCGGGGCGCGGTTTGCCACCGCAGAGGACTCTGGCGCCCCTCGCAATCGCGTCGTTGACCAAATCGCTCATGCGCTGCACATGCTGAGGACGAATCAGCGGACCAACGTCAGTCGCCGGATCACATCCGGGACCGAGACGGAGCTTCTTCGTTTTCTCGACGCACAGCGCGAGAAATTTTTCTTCGACGGACTGTTCCACGAAAAGCCGCTCGACGGAAAGGCACACTTGTCCGCAATTCGTGTAGCTGCCCCAGACGGCGGCGCTCGCCGCGACATCCAGATTCGCGTCCGCGAGGACGATCATCGCGTCCTTGCCCCCGAGTTCGAGCACGCTGGGAATTAATTTTTTGGCGCATGCTTCCGCGACGCGGCGGCCCGTGGCCACGCTCCCAGTAAACATGATTTTGTCGGGCGCGGCATCGATTAAAGCCTGGCCAACTTCCCCGCCGCCTTGAACCACGATGACGAGATTCTTGGGGAAACCCGCGTCGGCGAAAAGTTTCTCGATCAGCGCGCCACATTGCGGAGTAAAATCGCTCGTCTTGCAAATCACGGCGTTGCCCGCAACCACCGCGGGAATAATTTGGCTCAGCGGAATGGCAAGAGGATAGTTCCAGGAACTGATGATGCCGATGACCCCAACGGGGTCGTAAACAATGCGGCCCGATTTGGCTTTCGCGGGGATGCTGTGATGAGGCACGCGCTCGGAGGGCAATAACCGCGTGCCATATTTTGAGAAATAACCCGCTGTGTCGAGCGCAACAAAAATATCGGCGAACAGAGCTTCAACGCGCGGCTTGCCGGACTCCGCCACAACGGCATCAGCCAGCGCATCGCGTGAAGCCATCATGCGCTCGCGCAGTACGCGCAATTGCGCGCAACGCGTTTCAACCGGCACCGCGGCCCAAACGAATTGTGCGGCGCGCGCCAGCGACAAAATATCAGGGAGCGCCGACGGCCGCGTCTTCTCAAACTGCGCAAGGACTTTGCCCGTAGCGGGATCAATCGACGGGATCGTATCGACGGGGATGGCCGTTGCCGCCATAACCTGAAGTCTAGCTCAATCCAGGCTTACCGGCTTGAGCTACTCGTTGCTCTGGGGTGCCGCTTCTTTCGGGAGCGTTCTCGCGGCGCAAGAGGTAGGAGTTTCACGACAGGGTCATTTCGCCGGGTTAGAATGACTTCTTCCCCGGCCAAGGCTCTTTCCACGAGCTCCTCGAAATTTTTCTGCGCTGTAGAAATGTTGTAAATCACGCTGCGATAATACGTGACCTTGCAAAGGCTCGCAATGCTTGCTGCGTTCGCTTAATCGAATGCGGCAATAAGTAAGAAAGCATCAGTGCTCATAGTCGCCAGGCTTCATCATGCAAAACTTGCACCATGCAGAGACCTTGCGGAGGGACCGTGGGGCCGGATTTGGCGCGGTCTCTTAATTGATAAAGCCGCAAAATATCGTCGGGCACGAGCTTGCCGCGCCCGACGTCGAGCAGCGTGCCGACCATCTTGCGAACCATATAGCGGAGGAACGAACGGCCGCGAACGGTGTAGACAAGTTCTTCGCCATCGTCGCTGCGCACCAACTCACTCGCGTAAATCTCGCGCACCGTGGAACGTTCTTGGTCATCGTCCTCGGAACCCGTGGACGCGGCGAAGGACGCGAAATCGTGCGGGCCGACGTAGCGAGAAGCGGCGATGCGCATGGCGTCTTCGTCGAGCGGAAAGGGATAGTGCAAGACGTAGCGCCAAACGGCCGGCGGCACGACTTTGCCGCGATACAAGCGATAGCGATAAATTTTTCCGAGAGCCGACCAGCGCGCGTGAAAATCAGGGCCGACTTCCTCGGCCCCGACGATGCGAATCGCGGAAGGTAACAGCGCGTTCAATGCGCGTTGAAACTCGCCCGCTGACAAACCCGATTGCGTCCGAAAGCTAGCTACCTGGCCGAGCGCGTGCACGCCCGCGTCGGTGCGTCCCGCACCATGCAATTGCACGTTCTCCTGCGTGAGCCTCCGCAACACGCCGGAGATCTCACCCTGAATCGTCGGTTTATCAGACGACTGTATCTGCCAACCGTGAAAGTCGGTGCCGTCGTAGGCGATGGTGAGCTTAAAATGGCGCATGCGAGGAGCGCGTTCCGGTTTCAGCGTTCAATTTTCAGGAGAGACGTGAAGTTTGGCAAGAGCTTTGAATGGCCTCACGGAGCGGAACGCGCGAAGCGGCTGCCGGGCTTCACGGCGGCGCCACCCTCGCGGCACAGAGGACAATCGTCGGGATCGTAGCTGGCAATGGGAAGGTCCAACAGGGCCTGCGCCTCAACCGGGAATTCAATCTTTCCCCCGCTGCGGTCAATCAGAGCTCCGGCGGCGATAACTCGCCCTCCGACCTCTTCCACAACTTGGATGGTTTCCAGCGTCGACCCGCCCGTCGTCCAAACGTCTTCAATCACAAGAACATGCTGATCAGGCTGGAGCGAAAAGCCGCGACGCAGCCTTAGCGTGCCGCTGGCGTCGCGCTCGACGAAAATGGCCGGCACTCCTCTGCCAGCGGACCCTTTCGGTTCCGGCAGGGCGCGCGCTACCTCCTGGCCGATGACTACGCCGCCCAAAGCCGGCGAAACGACCGCTCCAATAATGGCATCGGAGAACAGCGCGGCAAGCGCATGCCCCAGTTTCTCCGCGAATCGGGGGTATTGGAGGACGAGTGCGCACTGCACGTACATTCCGCTGTGCAGACCGCTGGTCAGCTCGAAATGGCCATGCCGTATGGCTCCAGCGGACTCAAAGATGCGCAGCAACTCTTCTCTTGAGAGCATCGTCTCCGGTAACCGCGGATCGCCTTTAAACATCGAATAGTGAGCAGCCTAGTCGCGGTGCGTTGCGTTGTCAAGAAATTGGGCGCCTGCTAAACTGCCGGGCAAGTTTCCGGGCTGTTCCAAGACATACTGGCCGCTTTCTGGGTCAAAGTGTGATGGACGGCCCTGAACGGCCCTATCTCCCAGCCGCGCTCCTATCGCTCTCCTTCCGCGTGACAAGAAACTGGCCAACCAAGTGTACCAACATCTATTCTGGGCACGTTCCACATTGTCAGAAGCAATTATGTGATCCGTCCCGATGGGACAGAATCTTGAGGGGAAAAATAACATGACGACTCTATCTCAGACCGCCAAGGCTTACGCCATTCCCGTAAACACGAAGCGGTCCTTTTTAATTGTGGAGTGGCGGCCCGTTTCGTTGGCGGCCCGGTCGCTTCTTGCTTTCTTTTTGGCGGGGATGCTTGCTGGCGTTCCGCTCTCGCCCGCTTTCGCGCAGGCTCCCGCGCAAAATCCGCCGTCGAACCCTGTCCCTGCGGCGTCCGCCGAAACGCTGGCTACATCTATCGCTCCCGTGAGTTCTCTTGGGCTGGCGAGACATGATTTCACGCACGGACCAAGCGCCTTCCCGAATCTGCTCAAGCCGTACCAGCAGATACACATCGAAGAACCGGTGATCACCAATTCGCCGCGGCTCGATCAACTGGTACACGACGGCAAGCTGGAACTGAGCCTCCAGGACGCCGTTGAGCTGGCGCTCGAAAACAGCTTGGACATCGCCGTGCAGCGTTACTACCCATGGGTAGCGGACGCCTCGATTCTCAAGGCCAAGGCTGGCGGCTTCGGCTATTCGACGCCCGGCGGTTTGTTTAGCTCTTCCACTGCTAACCTTCCCAGCTTCTCGTACGACCCCACGGTTACCAGCACGGTTCTGATCGATGATCGCTCGACACCGATAAACAACCCGTTCATCTCCGGCACCGGCGCGGGCGCGCTCACCTCCCTGAGGTCGCACTCCTCGCAATTCAATACGCAGGTTTCTCGAGGCTTCGAAACCGGGACGAACCTGATCGTCAGTTGGGACAACACGCGCAGCAGCTCGACCGCCGCCGCCAACTTCTTTAATCCCGCGGTTCAGTCAACGTTGTCCATAGGTTTCACCCAGGCGCTGCTGAACGGCTTCGGAATCGCCGTAAACACCCGCAACATCCGCATCGCAAAAAACAATCGCAAGATTGCCGATTGGGCGTTCGCGCAACAAGCCATCACTACCGTCACGAACACCATCACAGCCTACTGGGAGCTCGTCTACGCGCGCGCAAACGTCAAAGTCGACGAGCAGGCCATCACCGTTTCCCAAAAACTCTACAGTGACAACCAAAAACAGCTCGGGGCCGGCACCATGGCCCCCTTGGACGTAACCCGAGCCGCATCCGAATTAGCCACCGACAACCAAAATCTGATCCTGGCGCGGACCATCGAGCTGCAGGATGAGCAAATCCTCAAAAATGCCATCACCAAGGACCCGCTCGCGCCCAACGTGGTGAACGTCGAAATCATCACGACCGACCAGCCGACGCAACCCGCGGCGATTGAGAATCCCTCCTTTGAGGAGTCCATGAAGGAGGCCCTCGCCAAGCGGCCGGAATTGCAAGAACAGTTATACAATTTGAAGAATGCCGATATCGACATAAAGGCCACTCGCAACGCGCTGCTGCCATCCCTCACGCTCAGTGGTCAATTCAGCTCCGTCGGCCTGGCGGGCAATTCTCCCATCCGTGGCGCCGGCATGGTGGTCAGCAGCGGCGTGCCCATCGTGGACGCAAACGGTAATCCAATCACCGTAAACGTAGGTGGGGTCGCAACTCCGATTTTTGAACCAGTGACCACCAAGCCGATCACCGGCTCGACCCAGCAGGGATTTCCGACTGCCCAAAACCAGGTCTTCCACAATCGCTTTCCCGACTATTCCGCCCAATTGACCCTGAGCCTTCCTTTGCGCAACCGCTCCGCCCAGGCAGACAGTGCCCGGGCGATCCTCACGCAGCGGGAGCAGGAAACCGCGCTGCAGCAGTTGAAGAATGCCGCGCTTCTCGACGTTCGCAACACCTACATCGCGCTCACGCAAGACCGGGCCCAGGTCGAAGCCGCCGGCAAGGCTCGCGAATTGCAGCAGGAGACCTTCGATGCCGAACAGAAGAAGTACCGTCTAGGCGCTTCGACGGTTTACAACGTCATTTTGACGCAGCGCGACCTGATCGCCGCGCAGGGCACGGAACTGCGCGCGCTCGCCAATCTCGAGGAGGCCAAAGCCAACTACGAGCGCGCGCTAGGCCGCACCTTGGATGTGAATCACGTCACCATCGCGGACGCCAAATCCGGCGAAGTGGAACGCGCCACCCTTATCCCGGGGACGCTCCATGGAAAGGTCGTTGGCACGGAAGACCTCTTTTCGGATGGCGGGATGCGCTAGGATCAAGGCTAGGCCGCGCTCGCTGCTCAGCCAGCGCGGCCTCGTCCTGCCTCGACGTATTTCCTCCGCAGCTCACTCTGCGAGCCCCAAACTAAACCCGCGCCCGACTTTCTATTCTTTGCTGAGTTCCTTAAAACTCAACCGCACTTTCCGAAGCGCCTTCGCCGCCCTGCGCCAAATCCTTGTCTTGCCTCCCCGGCTCCATTATCCTCGTTACGCCTAACGCGGTCGTGTTTCTGGCTCACGGCACAGGGTTTATTGTTCCGCGTGCCCCCAAATCCAGCCCGCAAATGAAACAAAATCCATGGTTCGAGCGTTTTACAGAGTTAGGTCAAATTAAAAACGTCCCACTGGGACAGAATCTCGAGGGGTAAAGATGATTATCAAGACGCTTAGGGGGACCCTGAAGCGGTCCAAATTAGGAGCGAATACCATGAGGACAGCTTCTCACGCGGTCCGATCGCTACTTGCGATCCTTTTGGCCAGCCTGCTTGCGGGGGGGCCGCTTTCCCCGGTTTTCGCGCAGAGCCCGGCCCAGAATCCGCCGTCGAACCCTGCTCCTGCTGCATCACCTGCCACAGATGGCTCGTCCATCGCGCCGGTCGCTTCGCTGGGCGTCTCCAAGCATAATTATTCGCACGGCCCGAGCGCCTTCCCAAACCTTCTCAAACCCTACGAATCGCAGCATGTCGATCCGCCGATGCTCACCAACTCGCCGCGCATCGATCAGCTCATTCATGAGAACAAGTTGGAGATCAGCCTTCAGGACGCGGTCGAGTTGGCGCTCGAAAACAGCCTGGACATCGCCGTTCAGCGCTACTATCCGTGGATCTCGGACGCCGGCCTGCTCCACGCGCAAGCCGGCAACACCGGTTTCGGCACGCCTGGGGCGCAGATTGTCGCTTCCTCCGCCGCCATTAATCCGTTCGTCTTCTTCATTCAGAATTTCGATCCTCTCATTCAGAGCACCACATCGGTTTTCGATGCCACCATTCCGATCAACAACCCGTTCATTTCCGGTGCCGGCACCGCCGGCGCTGCCTCCATCGTCGAGCACCAAACTTCATTTAATAACCAGTATTCGCAGACTTTTCATACCGGAACTAATCTCACGGTGAATTGGAACAACACGCGCAGTAGCGCCAACATCGCCAACTTCTTCAATCCCGACGTGAATTCCATCCTTTCGGTTTCTTTTTCTCAGCCTCTTTTGAACGGCTTCGGCAAGCAACTGTGGACTCGCAACATCCGCATCGCCAACAACAATCGCAAAATTGCCGATTGGGCCTTCGCGCAGCAGGCTATTACGACCATCACCAGCACCATTACGGCCTATTGGGAGCTCACTTACGCACGGGAAAACGTCAAAGTCAATCAACAGGCTGTGGACGTTGCCCAAAAGCTTTACGAGGACAACAAAAAACAGCTCGAAATTGGCAGCCTGGCTCCGCTCGACGTGACTCGATCGGAATCCGAAGTCGCCACAGACACGCAGAATCTTATCCTCGCGCAGACGACCCAGCTTCAAGACGAGCAAACCCTAAAAAACTTCATTTCCAAGGATCCCTTGGCGCCCAGCATCATCAATGTGGAGATCATTCCTACGGACCAGCCAACGCAGCCCGCCGCCGTCGAAGCGGCTTCCTTCGAAGATGCCGTTAAGGAGGCCTTTGCCAAACGGCCGGAGCTTCAGGAGGAGGTTTACAACCTGCAAAACGCGGAAATTGACGTTCGGGCTACCAAGAACGCCCTTCTACCCTCGCTCACCGCAAACGCGTTCTATCAGTCCAACGGGCTGGCGGGAAACAGCCCTATCGCCGGAACCCCTGCCACCATAAGCACCGGCTCGCCGATCGTGGATGCGAGCGGCGCGCCAGTTCTCGTCAACGGCGCGCCCGTCTTCACGTCGGTAACTAGGGTGCCCGCCATCGGCATCAACCAACAGGGTTTTATCACCGCGCAAAACCAGATCTTTCACAATCGCTTCCCCGAATATGCCGCCCAGCTGACTTTGACGCTTCCTCTCCGCAACCGTGCGGCACAAGCCGAACACGTTCGCGCTCTCCTCACGCAGCGCCAAATGGAAACGGCGGCGCAGCAACTCCGAAATGCCGCGCTTCTCGACGTCCGCAACTCCTACATCGCTCTGACGCAAGACCGCGCGCAAGTCGCCGCGGCAATGAAGGCTCGCCAATTACAACAAGAGACGTTTGACGCCGAACAGAAAAAATATCAATTAGGGGCATCCACCACTTACCTGGTGATTCAGACGCAACGCGACTTGATTGCAGCGCAGGGTACCGAGCTGCGCGCCCTCGCCAACCTCGAGGAAGCCAAAGCCAGCTACGAGCGCGCCGTGGGCCGCACGCTCGAGGTGAATCACGTCACGATCGCCGACGCCAAGTCCGGCGAAGTCGACCGCGACACCTTGATTCCTGGCACCCTCCACGGAAAAGTGGTTGGCATGGAAAAAATCTTCAGGGACCTGCCGGATGGAGGGCAGCGGTAATTTCTCGCACTAATCTACAGTAGCAATTTGGCCGCCAACTCACGGAATACGTTAGAATCAGAAACGGAGGAGTGGGTGAGCGGTTGAAACCGGCGGTCTTGAAAAATTAAATCGCCGGTTCGCTATCTGGTAGAAAATTCAACTAAATCCCTTTGCCAGCCGTAAGATAGCGACGATTTCAATTTCTTGTAGTTTGCTGAATTTTGCCTGTTTTGCGCCAGTTTTAGTGACAATTTGGTGACAGTCGCGCGTTTTGCCCCCCCGCGCACATGAGTGTCACACGCTCAAGAATCTACTTAATTGGTACTTTGGCGGGCCACTCAAACTTTCGGACTGGTAATCTGTGTGATGACGCACCTCTTACTAATGCAGGGCAAGATCCAATGCAAATGAACGGAGCTTTACCGCTAGAAATCAGGAATACTACGCGAATCGCAGCGGGGCAACTGGTTACGAGGTCGTAATTAGACGAAGTCCCCCCCGTTAGTGAAACTTAGCCAGTGCGCCTTGCCGCCTGCGTCAAATACGCCCATCTTTTCAAGCAGGTAAGCGCGAAACCGAAGCTTACGGTCCAGACGGCTAGGCACTGGCGGGCAGAAAGACAGCCTTTGCGACTCCGGTCAAGTCCACCTCCTCGTCCCAATCCCATAGTTGGGTGCGTTGTTCTAAGAACGCCCTTGCCGACGAGAAGGCGGTTTCCAGTTTTGAAGATGTCAGGCTGTCAAGGGCCGCTGCGACGGCGGGTGTGGGCTCGTAACCGATGATGCTGTATTCGCTGGCCGCGAGCGCGGCCAGCTTTTCGTCTACCGCACCATCAGCGAGCACGACGACCGTGTACCAGTCGAAGAGATGCTCGTCGCCATCCTCTCTGGCGACGCGGCGGCGGACTGTAAAATTGAACTGGAAACCAGCGACGAACCCGTCCGGCTCCGCATCGCGCAGCCTGATGAAGCGCGTCGCGGTGTGGCCGCCGAAATCGTACTCGCCAATATGATGGAGCATGGCGTCGATGAAAGGGTGGCCGATGGCAAGGAATTGCGCCTGGGGATTGCGGATGGCGGTGGCGCGGTCAAACGTGGCCGACTTGTAGCGTTCCTCCAGGCCTTCTTTCTGAAGAACTTCGGGGGTCAAGAATTCCAGGAACCCATCTTTGCGCTGGATTTGCCGTCTCTCACGGCTCAGGAAATTGACTGTAAAAGCTTCTAGGTCACGCAGTCCTACGGGGCTGGCCAAATCTCTCTTGTAGGTGTCAAAACTGTAGCTGGAAGTGTCGCGGAAGAGGCTGGTCGTGGCGATTTGATAGGCCTCCTGGGCGCGCTCGACAGCCTGGCGAATCTCTTCCTTGGATTGTTTGTTGAGTGTTCCTTCGACCAGAGCGCGCTTATAAATGTCTTCGGGCGCAATGTCCTCGGCTTCGAGTTGGCCATTCAGACTGGCGATCAACTCTTCCGCGTCTTCGCCCGTCACTTTGCCGAGAGCCTCCGCCGCGTAGCGCAGGCGCTGATCGAAATAGGAACGCACCGTATCTTCAATCGTGTCGCGATTCCTCAGGTTGTAAATGTGCACCACATTCTGCTGGCCGTAACGATAGACGCGGCCGACGCGCTGCTCGTAGCGCGTGGGATTCCACGGCAAATCGTAATTCACGAGAACGTGGCAGAACTGCAGGTTGATGCCTTCACCCCCGGCTTCGGTTGAAACCAGAAATCGCACATTCGGTTCGTCGCGAAATAATTGCTGGCTGCGCCGTTTGCTGTCGGCTTCGGGCGTTTTTCCTTCCAGCTTTAGATCGCCATTGATGAGCGCCACCGTTCCGCGGCCGTACCAGTCCTCGAACTGCTCTTTCAGAAATTCCTGGGTGCGCCGATATTCCGTGAAGACCAGCACTTTGGTGCCGGGATTTTCCTTATCGATCTGTCTTAGCAGTTCGCGCAAGCGGTCAATTTTTTTCTCGCGCTTGATGGGCATCTTCAGCAGGTCTTTCAGAACGGCTATCTCTCCCTCAAGCACCTGGCGGTCGGTCTTCAGGGCTTCCTGCTCTTCGCGCTCGCCTTCGTAGCGGGCATCGTTGTCTTCGGCCTCTTGTTCCTCGGGCAAGTGTTGAAGCTTCTTCTCCAGCCGCTCCAGGCGGACTGCCAAGGCGGCGCGAATGGCGCGGAGCGAGCTGGCATTCAGCTTTTGAAAACTGGTGAGGATGAAGCCGATTGCGCGGCGGTGAGTGGGATCCTCGATATTTTCGAGGGCGTTGTAGCCTGTGCGGATGTAATCCTCGACGGCATCGTAAAATTCCCGCTCGTCGGCGTGCATGCGGAAGTCCAGTGGAATGGTTCGCCGGCCTTTGAAAACGGCCTCTCCTTGCGCGTCGGTGACCTTCAATTTGGGCGTGCGGAGGATCAGCTTCGAATACGGAATGGCATCCTTCGGACGGAACAGCCCTTCATCCACCAGCGGAGTGAAGTCCACATTCGATTCCAGCAGTTTAACAAGGTTGATAAAGCGTCCGTGGTTCGGGTCGCCGGCGTGGGGCGTCGCCGTCAGCAGCAGCATCGCATCCGTGTATTCCCGTAACGCTTCCGCGAGCTGGTAATTCTGCGTCTTATCCGTCTTTTTTGGATAATCGCGCGCGCTGAGGTGCTGCGCCTCATCGAAGATGATCAGGTCCCACTTGCGATTTTCGAGCAACGTGCGCTTGTGTTCTTTGCGCTTCAAGCGGTCGAGCGAGGCGATGGCCGTAGCCTTTAGGTCCCAGATGCGCGGATTGACCGCTTGAAAATCCCGACCGAAAATTTCAAACATGTGCTGAAACTTGTCTTGAAATTCTTCCTGCCACTGACGCGTCAATCCCGCAGGGCAAATGACCAGCGTCCGCGCCGCGTTCCCTCGCTGCGACAGCGCCTGCCATACCATTCCCGCCTCGACCGTCTTGCCAAGTCCTACCTCGTCGGCGAGCATGAAACGCCGCTTAGCGTTTGACACTACGGTATGGGCCGTGAAGATCTGATGCGGCAGAATTTCCGTTCGTGCGTTCGATAGCTGCCCGCCCTTGTTGAGGCAGAGGAACCGCGCCGCCATTTGGCGAAGATCGAACTTCCATGCTTCGCCCCAGTCAGATGTGGTCGCGAGGCTGAGGGGGGAGGGACAGATTCTAATTTCACTGAAACCCAGGATCTTATTCTCGGAGCGGTAAGGTGGGCGAGAAAAAACGGATGGGTTGAATTCCACTTTACATTGGCTGTCGCGAACCTTTTGAACGCGCCCGACGCCAAGAGCCTTATAGACGGCGTTCACACTCCTGACAGACATGCCCGCTACGATGGACGGGTGACTTTCTTGTTGCTTGGTCTGAGCTCGCACGACTAGCGGGATTATACAATACGACCACCAAACCAAGTCCTATCAACCGGCTTGCACCGACAATCGCTGTGGCGATCCCTCAGGTGCTTGCGAAATGCCCGAATGTTCTTAACGCAGCCTTTAGTCCCCCATTTCTGCCTGTATGGCTTTCAACTCCTTGTTGGTCATACGCCAAAGTCCTACGCTCAATGAGTCAACTTCTGGTTCTAGCTCCTCAAGCAAACGAGTGTCCCCCTTTTTCGCGGCATCATGGCAACGCAAGGAACTAGACGAGAGTAGCTTGTGCGTGGGATCTTTTCGGTCGAAGTCGGGAATCAATATATGCTTCAGAATCGCGGCGGAGCCGAATCCCCGGCCGGCTGAAGAAAAGGAAGTCACGAACCATCGAAACGGTGAGGAATTCACGATAGAGCAGAAGTAGTGTGCTTCGTCCTCGCTTTCAAAGGGCACTATCGTAGCCGTATCGGTCGGTATCAAGGTTTTACGCCCGATCGGCGTGTCAACTTCGGAGACAACCGCCGCTTTTATTGCATTAGACATTCTCGACCAGCAAACTCGAAAGGGCGCAAAGGTGTAAGGCCCGATATTGAACATCGCATAAAAGGGTGCATCCGAGACTTCATACTCGTAAAAACCGGGTCGCGACGACCGAAGTCGAATATGAGCGTTGGAACTTGCTTCATCGATCTCGGTGCCGGAAATTTGCCGCTTCCCAAAGAATTTCCAAAAGTTGGCTCTATTCAGTAACTCCTGTCTGAACTCGTTTAGGTATTCGAAGGTCAAGGGCGCCTTCGCGCGCAGTGTGAGCTCTTCAATGAGGTCGTCCCGCTTTGTGCTCCTATTGAGGATCAAAGCCCAGACCGAATAGCTGGACTTCCAGCGTTTAATATCTCGGCCCCGCAGCACGGGGAACAAATAATCTGGTTCGATGACTCTCGGCGAAATCTTTCGGATCGCAGTCTTACCGAGTTCGGGCAGATTCTCAATGATGGGTTTGCGGGGATTTGTACCGTCTACGACTTGGACCCAATACACGCCATAAGGCTCAACCCTTGCGCCGATCCTTGCCTTGAATTTTGATTGTCCCGCCAACTTTTTCAATGTACCCGAGGTCGCCGCTGGAGAGCTTTGCCATGCCGACCCGACTTCGCCGACCGGTTTTGCCTCTTGTGCGGTTTGTGAAAGGTATGCGCCTGCTTCTATGAGACTCATGTCTCTCTCTGCGACCGAGGCATCCGGGGACTTACTCCAGACGAAATAAGGGACGGGAAAGTGCTGCGGAGTTCCCTTCTCCAGAAAAAGACAAGCAGTCTTATTCGCAGCGTAGAACGGCTGAAGGGCTGACAAATCGTCGACCCGGAACGGATTTAGGACCAAGCTCTTCTCGGAGACATGGAACTTTCTAAAGCCTTCGCCCGCCCCTTTGCTCTTAAGGACTTCCTTCGTAATGACAAATCCGAGGCGGCCGTTCGCATTCTTAAGGAATATGTCCGCCGCTACATACGTGAATAGCATTGACAGATCGAGCTCCGCAGTTCCCATGCGCGATTCAAGTCCCTTTTTTGTGAAGAGGTCGTATTCACGCCAAAGGTGCGCGGTCTGTTCTCGGTACTCAGACGGCAAAAATCCCCAGCGTACCCACGGAGGATTCCCTGCTATGAAATCGACCTTACCTACAAACAATGGAGCGAAATTGTTCTTGATAATGCGGGCCCAAATTCCGTTCTTGTTCTCCTTGTCGAGTCGAACCAATTCCTTGTACAGATCAATATGAATGTCGGCCGCCGTTAGTACCAAGCCTTCTTCTCTGCAGCGCGAGATGAACTCGTCCGGCGCGTAGCTATTTCGAACGCACGTTTCGAGCACTTCCACATATCTCGCTACTTCTCCAGGACTCTTCGCGATCTCCTTGGGCACAAGGAGGTGAGGAGGTTTCATCGCGCTGCACGGAACTTTCGCAATGTTACCGGCTCCGCCAGTAAACAGATCGCCATATTCGGCCGGCGTTATGATTGAATCGCAAAGATAGACTGGGATCTCGACATGGCCCGAATGACGAATCAGCGCTTTGATCGCAATCAAATAGTTTGTGCGCGAAGCCATGACAGCGAGCGGATTGAGGTCAAAACCCACCACGTTGCTTAGGATCTTTTTTAGTAGTTCGCCCTCGTCGTAGCTGCACTTCTCGCGATTTGTGTCATACCACAGACGAATGCGATTGATCGCCATCACCAAGAACGTCCCGGACCCGCAGGCGGGGTCGAGTATGCGCTTGTCGGGATCGCCGTCGTACCCTAGCTCGTTCAGGACATGTTCCGCTAACCAATCAGGAGTGTAGTACTCGCCTAGATCGTGACGAAGCGATTGCGGAAACAGCTGCTGGTAGAGTTTCTTGAGCAGATCGCGCGATTGGGCTGGGTCTTCGGAAAAGTGCCGGGGTTGTAGTCGTCCAGCTTTTGGATCATACGGCGAGCCACTTTTTCGATGTTTTCGTTCCATACGGGCAGGTACCAAGCGAACAGGTCGCCTTCGAGGAAATTTGTAATGCCCATGGTGTGAAAGATGCCGCCGCGTTCGAGTTCGTCCAGTTCACGCTTTAGCTTCGCGGACGTGCTGGCGTTCTGGAGCCGCTGCACTTGGCGGGGCATCAACGGATTGAAGAAGCTCACGATTTCCGCGGCGAGGAGCTTGATGAGCAGCGCGTAGTAGGTGTGCAAGGCGAAGAGGAGCTGGCCAGGGTGGGGCTTGCCATGCACGCCGTAGAATTCCGCCAATTTCTTTAGCTTGTCGGAAAGATTTTCGACGTCATAGCCGCAGACTTCGCCGAAGAGAATCTTCCATTGATTGAAGAAGACCTGCGCCTTGGGATTATCGGTCTTGAGGATTTCGTCGTAGAGGGTCCGGACGCCTTCCTGAGCGATGAGGCTATCGGAACCGAAATCGCCGTGGAGGTATTCGGGCTGGTAGGGCTTGCCCTTTTGCCCGAGGTTGTAAAGCGCCCAGAGGAACCGTTCGGTGGAATAGCGGTTAACTTCCAGGGGTTCCTGGTCGGTCCACTTTTCATCGCGGAAGCGGACGAAGATGAAATATTTTCCGTCGGTGCCCACGCCGAACATGCTGTTCATGGATCGGTGCTCTTCGCGGCGCATGTCGTAGAAGCGCTGGCGGATCTGTTCGATGAGCTTTTTGTTGTTGGCGGCGTCGCGATTGGCGGAGAGCGTGCCGGGATCCTTGTATTCGACGATTACGTTGCTGTAGACGGAGTCTGGGCGGCCGGTGGCGACGGTGACGTTGTGGTGAACGTCCAGAGTGATTTTGGCTCTTCTGGCGAACTCCTTTAGCGCGCCCGCAACCTCTACCTGGAGGTCCATTTCGGATTTGGCCCAGGCTGCGGCTTTCTGGATTTGGTCGGCAAGGACTATGGCGCTGTGGCTGACGATTTCGTCGAGCGACTCATGTTGTTGGCCACTCAACGGTTTCTCAGGCATAGGGACTCACTTAGGTGAATACACGGTTAAAGCAAGCGTTAGTAAACCAGAAGCGAACTCAAAGGTCCAGGCTCGCGTTTATTTCGTTTCATATTCGGCACGCACTCCAATCAGAGAATATTACTCCTGCCCATAGGGACCCGCATGCGCGCACCAAGAATCCTGTCTCTTGGGCGGTAGACTGTCACAGACGCACATGCGCTGAGCAGGTTCTTCTATCCTCCCCTAGCAAAAGCACAAGAGTCAGACGGCGTAACCCGCGCACGTGGGCAACACGTGAAGGATTCACCCCCGGCAGTAGTTCCGCACGTGCCTTCCCCGACTTGGTCCCGGCGTCTAGGCACGGTACACTCTCGTGCGCATACGTTGCCCTGGGAGACTCGGCCCGTGAAGGGAATTCGGAGATTGTTCGTGCCTCACGTGGGTGCGAAGGGCTCTATAAGGCACTTGTTTGAGGAGTTTCAGAATTCCCTAGGGGACCGTCGGGAACAATATCAGGAAATTCCGCACGAGAGACGGCAGTCCCCTCATTCCCGCCTGCGCAAGGTCACTCGCGGTGCCCACGCGCGAAGCGAGTTTCTGCCTGACGAACTAGAATCGCTACAAGCATTGTGCTGTGACCTTCTCTCGATGGAGAGCTGCGCGGAATGGCTCGGCTTCAATGATCTTGCTCGTCCCAATACCCTTCCCCCCAGTCGGTTTCTTGCTGCTCTGATCCGAGAACCTGACTGGGGGCACGCGGATAATATACAAAAATTGCGCATGTATCGCGTCGCCGCCTTTATCGACTGTCTGCGTCCGAACGTCCTTGACTGGGAAACACCCCGTATTTCTGACATCGAATGGGTTTTGGAATTCATCGAGGTATTCACTCGGCCTGGGATTTCAGTCGAAGACCAAACTGTCCTGATCGAAGATCTTTCAAGACCGCAGGTTTCGTTGGAGAAGATTGTTCAAACCACTCGGGGGCCGCGCTTAGAACTTTCGGCAAGGGAACTACGCTACGTTTGGGAAACCAGGGACTTGTCCCATGAGGAGCGCGCTATTGCATGGGACAATCGCACCCCAAAACCGTTTCAACCGTTTGGCCGTTCCAATCTTGAAATGTACCGAGACAAGGATCTTACACACCGATGGCGTGTCGCCGTAAACCACCGACTAAAGAAAGCCAGGGCCCTCTACGATTCTGACGTTGGGCAAGGTGAAGGCGAAGCTAAATAGCTTCACCAACAAACTCCTCGATTTCGGTCAATCTCTTCTAAGTCCTTTTGTTTTCTGCTGTGTTGCGGCGTTTCCACCCGCTCCGAATCACACCTACCCCTGATAATGCGCCCGTCATGCGCAAGAAATATTTCTGCCTGGAATGCAAGACAGAGTGCGGCGCTCCCGCCTATTTGCGCTTGCAGCTAACTCGCTGCGGGTGGACGCGGGCCTCTCAGCTACCTCGTTGGCAGAGGTCAATTCCAGTTGGGCATTTCTGTGAGGAGTGCTTGTTGGCGCGTTTGCGCACGGCTATGGGGAGCGATTTTGACATGTCTGACGTGGAGAGGCTTCGGGCCGAATGGCGAAGCCCATACGCATGCGCACACAAGACAAGCCTTAGCGAGCTTCGGCGGAAGGTTGGTGCAAATCCGAGCAATCCAGGCGTGGAACTCGGAACGAAGGGCCTGATCTTCCGCCGAGGAGTTTGATCGGGGCGAAAGCGCCCTTGCAGGCCCAGAGGATAAACGCGCTCCCTCTCCCCACGCGGGAGTATCGCGTGGGGAGAGGGCGGGGGGAGAGGGGTCTTTGGTTTTGTTTTTGTGGCTGGAGCTCGCGGATCTGATTCCCACGCATTAAGTAACACGTGGGAATCAGTCCAGAAAATCGGACACAGGAAAGGAATGCGGCGAGTTTTGAAAGTCATGTTTGACACTATCGCGGGCAAATTCGAAAAGGGGCCGTACTTCCCGAAGGACGAAAGCCGAAACTCCTGGGAAACGCGAACCCGCGAATTTTTCGATTCCAAGCTCGGTATGCGTCTGACCGCCACTGGTCATGTCTTCAGCCGACCAGAGGCGCGAATTGCGATTTTTGGCGATGCGGGAATTCTCCGCCTTGAGGCTTCCCTCCCAAAGCTTCTGCACGGAAGCAATCTGATGTCCGTTTGTAATTCTGAGCTGCCACTCAAGCGGTTACATGAATTCGCCGCAGATCATGTAAATGGTGAAATCCCAGAGCTGAGCGGCATGGATTATCTGCGCGTGGACTATTGCCATAACTTCCGAGTCGGAAAGGCTTTGCCAGATTACGTCAACACCCTGAGCAAAGTGAGTTTTCTAAAACATAGGCGCACGACCGACAGTTATGGAGGGGTTGAGTGGTGGAGCAAAAATGGACGGAGGATCAGAGCCTACGACAAGTTCAAAGAGATTTTGGAAAACGACAAGAAGGCTATTGAAGAGGCGCGCGGAATCCTTCGATTTGAAATTCAGCTTAGGAAGAAGTCTGGATTCCTCCAAAGGCGACAGAAGAACAAGAAGCTGAAGTTGCAGGACGTTCTCAATCCTGAGATTGCCTACTGTGTTCTCGTCGAAACGCTGAACGCGATGTGTTTGGGTGTTGGGTTTCAATGCCGGGACGTGGCTCGGAACGTTCTAGATGAACGCTTTCCCTTCAGAAAGGGCACCCGGCTACTTGGTCTCCTTGCTCGCCTCGAAACCATGACCATGGACGATCTAAGGCACGCCAACTCGCGCAGCACGTTTTATTCCGACAAAGGGGAACTGCGGGAGTTAGGGCTATGGCCTCCGTCTGCGGGCACTGTAAGTCTCCCCGCCTTGGCGATGCCAGAGCTAGAAAACATTCTTTCGGCGGAAGCGACGTTGAGCAACTCATCAAACACGGAAGAGGCAAATGAAAATGCAATCACAATCTGAAAGCGGACTCATCACTGTGCGAGAAGCGGCTAGATTTCTTGCCGTTTCTACCTCCACTTTGTACGGCTGGGTATACCTGCGCAGGATTCCGTTTGTGAAAGTGGGGCGCGCTCTTCGGTTCGAGCTGGCGGAACTCCACAAGTTCATCCAGGCGAATCGTTTTCAGTCGCGCGCCTAGCGGTAGATATCCGAGCAATCCTACCCCGCCTTGCGTAGAATATCCCGCGCGGCTGGCAAAGGGTAGAAAGAGAGCCGCAAGTGGGAGTATTCAAGAGAGGAAACAAGTATTGGATTGACTTCTACGATTCGAACAGAAGTCGCGTCCAAGAGTCTTCGCATAGTTCGAGTAAACGTGACGCCGAAGCTCTTTTGGCTCTTCGTAGGTCCGAGATCCTCCGGGGCATTTACAAACGTCCCGCCAAGATCACTTTCGGGGAGTTAGGCACACGCTACATGGAATATGCGAAGGGCAACAAGAGGTCATGGTTGCGAGATCAGCAAATGCTTAAGCACCTCGCAGGCTTCTGCGGCAGCGAACGTCAGATCGGCGAGATCGTCGCCGCTGATATCGAAGGCTATAAGCTCCACAGAAGGAAAGAAGTGTCCGGCTCGACTGTAAACCGCGAGCTGGCCCTTCTGAAGCGGATGTTCAATCTCGCAATCGATTGGGATCTTTACCTGGGCTCGAATCCCGTTCGGAAAGTGAAGTTCTTCCAAGAAATCAACACCGGCTTTCGCGTCTTGAGCAAGGAAGAAGAAAAGAAGTTTCTCGCTAGCGCAACGCCATACATTCAAGACATCGCTTTATTTGCCTTGAACACGGGCCTGCGAATCGGGGAAATTCTTTCGCTCAAGTGGGAAGGCGTGGATCTGGAGAAAGGGCTTCTGACTGTCTTTGCCGAAAAGACTCACAAAATTCGACCAGTTCCGATCAATTCGGAAGCGCGTCGAGTCTTAGAGTTTTGGACACTAGGCAGAAAGAACGAATTTGTTTTCTACAACCACGAAACCGGAAAACCGTTCGTTGATCTCAAGACGGGCTTCGCTTTGGCGTGCCGAAAGGCCGAAATCGAGGGTGTTACGTGGCATACGCTGCGGCACACTTTCGCGTCTCGGCTGTTGGATCGAGGAGTGGATATAGTGACAGTCCAACAATTGCTTGGGCATTCGACTGTCATCGTAACCATGCGCTACACGCACACAAATCTCGATTCGAAAAAGGCGGCGGTCGCGAAACTAGAAAGTTTTGGTGACAATTTGGTGACAGTACGCACCAAAATGCAGCAATCGACTACAAAATTGTCACCAAACGTCCCGCTAAGAGCTGTTGCAAGTTATACTTAGAAATGGAGGAGTGGGTGAGCGGTTGAAACCGGCGGTCTTGAAAACCGTTAGGCTCGAAAGGGCCTCGGGGGTTCGAATCCCTCCTCCTCCGCCAGCTTCGCAGCGAATAGGGGCCGTGCCGGCCGTTTCTCCGTTCTCTCGAACTGCGCATCGGAACGCGGACAGATTGGGAGCGTCAGACCATGAGCGACGAGTTCAAGGGAACGGTCACGACCATCACGCCAGCGGACGCTCCAGATGCGCCGCGAGAGCCTTCCACAAAAGAGCGCGCCTGGGAAGAGAACACGCTCCGCCCCACGCTCGAAAAGAGTCCTGAGCGCCAAACGGAGTTCACCACGATTTCGGGATACCCGATTCGGCGTCTTTACACGCCGGCTGATCTCTCTGGATGGAATCCGAACCGCGACCTGGGCTTTCCCGGCGAGCCTCCCTACACGCGCGGCATTCATTCCACCATGCATCGCGGGCGGCTGTGGACCATGCGGCAATTCGCGGGCTTCAGCACGGCGGAAGACACCAATCAGCGCTTTCGCTATCTCTTGGCGCAAGGCCAGACCGGCCTCTCGACCGCGTTCGATCTCCCCACATTGATGGGCTACGACTCCGACCACCCGCTCGCCGAGGGTGAAGTCGGCAAATGCGGCGTGGCCATCAGCTCACTAGCCGACATGGAAGTGCTCTTCGACAAGATTCCACTCGCCAACGTCACGACCTCCATGACCATCAATTCGCCCGCGGCGGTCATTTGGGCGATGTACCTTGCCGTAGCGGAAAAACAGGGCGCGGACTGGAAGAAAATTTCGGGCACCCTGCAAAATGACATCCTGAAAGAATACATCGCGCAAAAAGAATACATCTATCCCCCCGAGCCTTCGATGCGCCTCGTGATCGACACCTTTGAATTCGGCGTGAAAAATACGCCGAAGTTCAACACCATTTCGATCAGCGGCTATCACATCCGCGAAGCTGGCTCGACCGCGATTCAGGAATTGGCCTTCACGCTGCGCGACGGCATGGAATATGTCGAATATGGAAAGCGCCGCGGACTGGACGTTGACGAATTCGTCCCTCAGCTTTCCTTCTTTTTCAATGCGCACAACGATTTCTTCGAGGAAATCGCCAAGTACCGCGCCGCCCGCCGCATCTGGCACAAAGCGATGGTCGAGCGCTACGGCGCAAAGAGCGCGCGCACGTGGGCGTTGCGCTTCCACACGCAAACGGCGGGTTGTTCGCTGACGGCGCAGCAGCCGTACAACAACGTGGTGCGCACGGCGATCCAGGCGCTCGCCGCCGTCCTCGGCGGCACGCAGTCGTTGCACACCAATTCGCTGGACGAAGCTTGGGCGCTGCCCACCGAGTTCGCGGCCACTATCGCGCTACGCACACAGCAAATCATCGCGCACGAGACCGGCGTGACGAACACCGTCGATCCGCTTGGCGGTTCGTATTTCGTGGAAGCGCTGACCAACGAAGTCGAGCGCGGCGCGTGGGACTATATCCAGAAAATTGACGCGATGGGTGGAATGGTCGCAGCCATCGAGCGCAGTTATCCGCAACGCGAAATTGCGGAAGCCTCTTACAAATATCAGGTGGCCGTCGACAAAAAGGAAAAAATCATCGTCGGCGTCAACGATTACCTCGCCCCGGAAAAGCCGCTGGACACCCTGCAGATCGACGAGAGCGTCGCCCGCCGCCAAGCAGAACGCCTCACGAAACTGCGCGCGGACCGCTCCAAGTCCGAAGTCGACCGCCGCCTAAACGCCCTCCGCAAAGCCGCCCAAAGCAAAGACAACCTAATGCCCTACCTCTTCGACGCCGTAAAAGCCTACGCCACCGTTGGCGAAGTCTGCGACGCCCTCCGCGAAGTTTTCGGCACCTACGAAGAAGTCGCTATCACCTAGCTCTTCTCTGTGCCCTCTGTGTACTCTGTGTTAAAATCCACCTTCAATGAATAACAACGAGCTGACCCACGGAATCATTGGCGCCGCAATCGAAGTGCACCGTCTGCTTGGTCCGGGCTTGCTGGAATCGGCGTACGAAGATTGCCTGTGCCATGAACTCGCCCTCCGCAGAATTCGATTTGAAAAGCAAAAACCAATTCCGCTTGTTTACAAAGGAACAAAGCTGGAATGCGGTTTCCGACTTGACTTGCTCATCGAAGGCCGAGTTGTCGTCGAACTCAAATCCGTGGACGGCCTTGGCCCCATTCACGAAGCCATCGTCCTGACATACCTTCGGCTTTCAGGACATGAACTAGGATTGCTGATCAATTTCAATGTACCCGTCTTGAAAGATGGCATTCGCCGATTCATCATGCCTCGAGATCGGAACAATGTGCCTTTTAACACAGAGTCCGCAGAGGTCACCGAGAAGAGGACACAGACAAGAGATGCCTGAAAAGAAAATACGAGTATTGATTGCAAAACCCGGTTTGGATGGCCACGACCGCGGCGCAAAGATCATTGCGCGCGCGTTGCGCGACGCCGGCATGGAAGTGATTTACACCGGCTTGCGCCAGACCCCCGAGATGATCGCCACGGCCGCCGTGCAGGAAGACGTCGACGTCATCGGCCTCTCGATTCTCTCCGGCGCCCACAACACCATTTGCCCGCAGCTCATGCACTTGCTGCGCGAAAAAGGGATGAACGACGTCATCGTGCTCGTCGGCGGCATCATTCCAGAGGCGGATATTCCCGCTATGAAAGCATCAGGCATCGCCGAAATCTTCCTGCCAGGCACATCCACGCAAAACATCGTCGAGTTCATCCACAAGCGCGTGGGACGCTGAAGTCGCGACTGGAAGAGGCGTCCTACACCAATGCTTTTTCAAATTTGACGCGCGTATAGAGAACCTGAAATCCCTGCTGGATAATATTGCGCTGCGAAATACTTCCCGGCTGCGCGATGCTTACGGCCAGATCGCTTCCGGCCTGCGATGCTCGCGCGAGGCGTCGTTGCAAAAGCGCCGTCTGTACGCCGCGTCTCCGCGCCACGGGCAGCGTGCTGGCGCCAAACAATCCCGCGACACCGTCGTGAAGCGCAAGCGTTCCGCCGCCTGCAATCTTCCCCTCCACACGCGCCAGATAGCATTCCGTCTTGGGCCCGAATGCGAACAATTTCATGACTTCGAGGAGTTCCTGCGACACCGCATACTTTTCCGCGAATCCCTGGGAAACCGTCAGCGTCCACGCATCGATCTGGTCCTTCCCGATTTTTTCGATCGTGAGGCCTTCGGGAGGCTCTGGACAAGTCTCGCCGGGACTCACCTGCCGGGCCATGACATTTGAAAATTCCGTGACGCGATATCCCCGTTGCGCGAAGTGCTCGATAAAGGAAGGATCCGCCAGCGGACAAGTCTCGACACGCACCGGTTCCCCACGGCCGCGGTAAAATTCTTCGAGGCGGTCGAACTCTTCCGCGCTAACCGGCCCGTCCAGGCCCATTCCCACGGCCTGCGTGATCGGCGAACTCTTGCCGCAATACACCGCAAATCCGCCGGCAACACGCCGGACCGCCGCTCCGCTTGCCGGCCGGAAACGTCCGAGCGCTTCCGCGCATTCGACGGCAGCTTGGGCTTCCGCAAGTTCCACACGTCGAGCCAGCTCCAAATTCAAAAGTAACTCTCGCATGTTCGGTTTTTAATTTTTCCCTTTGTCCCGTTTTTGGTATTTCTCTCTCACTTGTCGCATTAATATTTTAGTACGTTTCTTTTGCGCAGCGCCAGTTTCCGGATTCATTTTTCGCAAAAGAAATTCCTGCTCGCGCTGCAGCTTGCGCCAGCTCTCAAGACGGTCCGCGGCAAGCACGCCCTCAGTCAGAGCGTATTGGACGGCGCAGCCCGGCTCGTTTTGATGCTGGCAATCGGTGAACCGGCATTGCGCGGCAAGCTCATCGACGTCCGTAAAGGTTTGCGAGACTCCGTCCGCCGCGTTCCACAGCTGCAGTTCGCGCAGGCCCGGCGTATCGATGATCAGCGCGCCGCTCGGCATCACAAATAGCTCGCGCGACGTGGTCGTGTGCCGCCCGCGACTGTCGCTCGCCCGCACCGCATGCGTTGGCTGCCGCTCCTCTTGCAGCAAGCGATTCACCAGCGTGGACTTGCCTACTCCGGATGATCCAAGCAGAACGATCGTTTGCCCTTTCCGGAAGCTAGCCTCGAGCACGTCCAGCCCTTCCCCGCTTTTGGCACTGACAAGAAAAATCGGGACGCCCTTCGCGATGCGCTCGATCTCCGACACGAGTTCTTGCGGCTCCGCACACGCGTCGGCTTTGTTCAAAACAATCGCCGGCTGCGCGCCCGATTCCCAGCACTGCGCCAAATACCGTTCGATGCGCCGCACGTTAAAATCCCCGTCCAGCGCCGCCACAACAAGTACCACATCAATATTCGCGACGATCACTTGTTCCGCGATCTGTTTGCCCGCAACTTTCCGAACGAATCGGCTGCGCCTCGGCAAAATCCGCTGGATGGTTGCGTTCGGCTGCCCCGAGAGAATTTCTGCGGACACCCAGTCGCCGACGGCCGGCCAATCTCCGCCGGCTTCGGATTCTTTGCGTAACTTGCCGGACGGTTCCGCCCAGCACTCCTCAAAGTCTCCCGCCACGCGCCACAACCCGCGGTGCTGCGAAATAACGCGTGCCGGAACGCAGCCTTCACTCAAGTTTTCGTGCCGCAAAGTCTCACAATACGCGTCCCAGCCTAAATCCTCGATAAACACTTGAAAATCCTCCTGCCGCCCGAAAGCAGCACTGCGTGTTCTCGCCGGATCGCCCCAGCGAGCCAACACGGCTCTGCGTTCGCTTGAACGGATCTCAGAAAATGAAGATCTTGACCGTTAAGCAAACGCAGTGATTCAGCTGTGCGTGAAAAAGGAGAAGCGGGAAGGTCTTCCGGCCGAATCGTGCGACTAATTCGAAAGCTCGCCGGAGACACACCCACCTCGAACAACTTCGATAGAGGTTTTCACAGGCGCCTCCGGCAAAAAGATTCGATGCGTTTGCGACACCGTAATTTTGAATTCTAAATGCTCAAGCCGTAATCGTCAATACGCAAGCATCGAGCGGCGCACTCGCGGAAATGTGCGGCGGACCGTATACTGAAGGCCTTGGCGCGCGACGCGGCTCTAACGCGCGCCTTTGTGAATCCCTGGCCGAGGTCTGCGAGTGCCTGCGTCCGTCTTGAAAACCAGCGTGAACGCGAAGTCGCCCGACTTCGAAAAAAATCACCGCCGCTTTATTGATCTCCTCACAAAAATAAAAAATGAAGAAGAGCAGATTCGCCAGGGCGGCGGCGCGAAAGCCATTGCATCGCAGCACAAGAAGGGCCGGCTCACAGCGCGAGAGCGCATCGCCAAGCTGATCGATCCTGGCTCACAACTTTTCGAGCTGGGAATTTTCGCTGCTTACGAAATGTACCAGGAATGGGGCGGCGCGCCCTCGGCGGGAACGATTACTGGGCTCGCAAAAGTTTGCGGTCGAACTTTGATGCTGATCGCCAACGACGCGACCGTGAAGGCCGGCGCGTTTTTTCCCATGACGGCGAAGAAAGTCATCCGCGCGCAGAATATCGCCATCGAAAATCATATCCCGACGATTTATCTCGTCGATTCCGCCGGTGTATTTTTACCGCTGCAAGAAGATGTCTTCCCCGATACGGACGATTTCGGCCGCGTTTTCCGCAACAACGCCGTGATGAGCGCGATGGGCATTCCGCAACTCGCCGCCATCATGGGCATGTGCGTGGCCGGCGGAGCGTACTTGCCGCTCATGTGCGATCACATTCTGATGACCGAAGGCTCCGGATTATTTTTGGCTGGTCCAGCGCTGGTGCAGGCCGCCATCGGGCAAGTCACTTCCGCGGAAGATCTGGGCGGCGCGAAAATGCACTCGCAGATCAGCGGCACGGTCGATTTTCGCGAGCCGGACGACGACGCGTGCATCGCAAGGATTCGCGCGTTGGTCGATAAAATGGGCGCGGCAAATCCTTCGCCCTTCAGCCACGCCGCCGCCCGAGAGCCGCTTTATCCGGGCGATGAAATTTACGGAATCTTCTCGAGCGATCCCGCCAAGCAATACGACATGCGCGAAATCATCGCGCGCATCGTGGATGCCAGCGAATTCGAAGAGTATCGCGCCGAATACGGCGAGACGGTCCTCTGCGGCTACGGGCGCATCGGCGGCTGGGCGGTCGGCATCGTCGCGAATCAGAAAAAGCACGTGCAGACGCTGGCGCGCGGCTCGGACCAGAAACGCATCGAATTTGGCGGCGTGATTTACACAGAGTCCGCCGAAAAAGCCGCCCGCTTCATCCTCGATTGCAACCAGAACCGAATCCCTCTTATTTTTCTGCACGACGTAAACGGCTTCATGGTCGGCAAAGACGCCGAGTGGAGCGGCATCATCCGCGCCGGCGCAAAAATGGTGAACGCCGTCGCCAACAGCGTAGTGCCAAAAATAACGGTAATTTGCGGCGGCAGCTTCGGCGCTGGGAACTATGCCATGTGCGGCAAAGCCTACGATCCGCGCTTCATGTTCGCGTGGCCCACTGCAAAGTTCGCCGTCATGAGCGGAGACGCTGCCGCCAACACGCTAGCCGAAATTAAGCTCAAGCAACTCGAGCGCGAAGGCAAAAAGGTAGACGAAAGAGCCCGCAAAGAAATGCTCGAAAGCGTCAAAGCAACGTACGAACATCAAACCGATCCACGCTACGCCGCCGCCCGCCTCTGGGTCGACGCCATCATCGATCCCGCCCACACCCGCGACGCACTGATCAGCGCCCTCGAAGCCGCCGCCCTAAATCCCGACATCCGCGAATTCAAGACCGGAGTCCTGCAAACCTGAGGGCGAACAGCTGACAGCCGACAGCTGACAGCTAAAGGAGGGAATAATTTAGATCATGCAGCACTTTACGAAATTGCTCGTGTGGCAACGCAGCCATAAACTCGTGCTCACCATTTACCACGCCAGTGTGGGTTTTCCGAAATTCGAGCTATTTGGCCTTACCTCCCAGTTGCGCCGTGCGGTCTCTTCCGTTCCGACAAATATTGCCGAAGGATCTAAGCGACAAAGTGAAATCGATTTTTCGCGCTTCCTGAATATGGCCGAAGGCTCACTCGCCGAAACCGAATATCTGCTCATGCTTAGCCGCGATCTCGGCTACATTCAGCCGTCGGCTGCCTCTCGCTTTCTAAAAGAGGTCTCCGAAATACTTCGCATGCTGGCTGGGCTGCGCGCCACAATCGCTCGAGGGGCCAATGCAAATTAAGATTTCCGATTTTTCTTTTCTTTCTGTTAGCTGTGAGCTGTCAGCTGTAAGCTAAAACAAACCTATGAGACCTGTAAAACTCATCGGCGTTCTCCACACGTGAGAGTCTCGAATAGATCTTGGGCTCTTCTCGTTTGTTCGGCCGCCACGCCCATCACTGTGCTGGGCTTCCGTATCGCGACCCTCGATCAGCGCCGAGCGATCGCGGCAGCAGCCAGGAGCGTGGTGGGCCCAATCGCGGGCATTCTGCCCGACATCGTGTTCTTTGGCGGCATTCTCTGTTTCATTGGATTCCTTTTATCACTTATATTTGACTATGTACTTTCCCGCAGGAGCATATGACTGAGCCGACAAAGTTAATCGAGTGTTCGCGTGACGCCTGGCAGGGTCTTCCGGGTTTTATTCCCACGGAATACAAAGCTCAGTATTTGAAAGAACTAATTCTCGCGGGTTTCAAGCATATTGACGCGGTCAGTTTTGTTTCCCCCAAGCATGTGAAGCAGATGGCGGACAGTGAAGCTGTGATGGCGAAACTCAACGCCTCCCTTCCCGATGGCGTCGAGCTGCCCGAGATTATCGGAATCGTCGTGAACGAGAAGGGACTGGAACGAGCTCTAGCGACGCCTGGCGTAACCACAATTGGCTATCCGTACTCCATCTCGGCATATTTTCGGCGCGCGAATGCCAACATGACGCGAAACGAATCGCGGTTGCTCGTCGAAAAATTGCGCAAAGAAACTTTGGCCGCCAAGAAGGATCTCGTAGTTTACATTTCGATGGCTTTCGGCAATCCGTATGACGAGCCCTGGGGCCCGGAAATCGTCGCCGACGCCTTGGACTGGCTCAAAGGAATCCGCGTGCGCACGGTTTCTCTCGCAGACACCGTCGGCACAGCTTCGCCGGAGCTCGTCGGCGATCTTTATCGCCAAGTGAAAGACCACGTCGCAGGAATTGAACTCGGTGTGCATCTGCACAGCCGTCCCGAAGATTCCGAAGCCAAAATTCTCGCCGCATACGAGGCCGGCTGCCGTCGATTCGATAGCGCTCTAACCGGCCTGGGCGGCTGCCCGTTCGCCGGAGACAATCTCGTGGGCAATATCGCCACGGAGGACGTTCTTGCCGCGCTCAAAAAAGCCGGCGCCGATCCAGGAATCGAATCGTCCCGGCTTGGACCCGTGCTCGCTTTGGCCAACGAGATTCGCGCCAAGTATGCACACGCGCCGCTAGTGAACTAGAATCATCCCGGTGGTTGAGCGGCGAGTGTGGGAGGGGCATACTCCTACCGGGCACCGCTATGCCGGCGACGAGCAACGCCCATGACAACCGTGAATAAGAGCGGATCCAAAAACTTTCTCCGACACTTTCAGGAGTTGGGAGACTCGCAAAAATGTTTGAAACACTGACCCTGGAATTTAGCGGCGAACTGGCGACGCTGACGTTTAACCGGCCCGAGAAGCGCAACGCCATCTCCGGGCGCATGATCAGCGAAATTCAGTCTGCCTTGGATGCCGTGGAGTCCACCCGCACCCGTGTAGCCATCATTACCGGAGCGGGAAAATGCTTTTGCGCGGGGATGGATTTGGAAATGCTTGCGGCCGTCGCCACGCAGTCGGCGACGGATAATATGGACGATTCGCGGCGTCTCGCGAAAATGTTCCGGCGCATCTGGAGTTTTTCGAAGCCGCTGATCGCCGCGGTGAATGGCTCGGCGCTGGCCGGCGGCTGCGGAATCGCCACCTTGTGCGATTTCACGATTGCCGTGCCGGAAGCGAAATTCGGCTACACCGAAGTACGCATCGGGTTTCTGCCTGCCATCGTTTCCGTTTTTCTGACGCGCCAAATCGGCGACAAGCACGCGCGCGATCTGCTTCTGACCGGCCGCCTGGTGGACGCCACCGAAGCAAAAGCGCTGGGACTCATTACGGAAATCGTGCCGCGCGAGCATCTGATGGAACGAGCAAACGAGTTGGCTGATGTTTTGATCTCTGCCAGCCCGGTAAGCTTGACGCGTGCAAAGCGTTTGTTGACCTCGGCGGCGGCGGCGAGCGTCGACGCCGATCTGGAACGCGCGATTCTGGAGAATGCGCGTATCCGATGCACGGCAGACTTCAAAGAGGGTCTCGCCTCGTTTCTCGAGAAACGCAAACCCGTTTGGAGCACCGACGTGGAATAATGCACGCCGGCGGGCGCCTCGATTCACAGGACATGCGAATGATCGAATACCACGACGCGACTGTACGGGTGCGCTACGCCGAGACTGACCAGATGGGCGTGGTCTACCACGCGAATTATCTGGTGTGGTTCGAAGTGGGCCGCGTGGAATTGATCCGCGCGCTGGGCATCGAGTACAAACGCATGGAAAAAGAAGACGATTGCCACATCGTGGTGGCGGACGTTCATTGCCGGTATCAACACTCCGCCAAATACGATGAAGTGCTTCGCATACGCACGAGGATTACGGAATCGCGCAATCGCATCGTAAAGTTTTCCTACGAAGTATTTCGCGACGCGGACGGCAAATTGCTCGCAACCGCCGAGACGACGCACATTATTTGCGGAAGCAATGGCCGGCCCAAATTGCTGCCCGCAAAATATCACAGCGTATTCAAAACCGTCGTGGCGCCGCAACCCGATCGGAGGGAGGCATGAGCCCTGCCCCGAGCGTTACATTGACCGGCAACGATCTGACGTTCGAGCAGCTTTATGGCGTTGCCTTGCGCGGCGAGGCCGTGAGTCTCTCTCCGGCAGCGATAGAACGAATGACCAGTTCCCGCAAGGTCGTTGACAGGCTCGTCGCTTCCGGAAACGTGGCTTACGGCATCAACACCGGATTTGGAAAGCTCGCCTCGGTGCGCATTTCATCGGAGCAAGTTCGGAACCTGCAAGTAAATCTTGTGCGCTCGCATTGCTGCGGCGTTGGCGCTCCGCTCGATAAATCAGAAACGCGCGCGATGATGGTTTTGCGCGCGAATGCCCTCGCCAAAGGATTGAGCGGAGTCCGCCCGCTCGTTGTCGAGACGCTCTGCGCGATGCTCAACGCGGGAGTGCATCCCGTGATTCCCTCGCAGGGATCCGTCGGAGCTTCCGGCGATCTCGCGCCGCTGGCGCATCTCGCGGCGGTAGTCATCGGCGAAGGCCGCGCCGCTTACAGAGATGAAATCCTCGATGGCGGCGAAGCCATGCGGCGCGCGGGCATTAAACCTATCGCGTTAGAAGCGAAGGAAGGCCTTTCGCTTCTGAACGGCACGCAAGCAATGCTTGCGCTACTGTGCCTCGCGTTGCGCGACGCGGATATTCTCGTCGATACCGCCGATGTCGCGGCGGCCCTTTCGCTGGATGCGTTACGCGGCAGCCCCGGAGCGTTTGACGCCCGCATCATGCACGCAAGAGCGTATACCGGCGCTGCGACGACCGCGCGAAACCTTGCGCATTTGAACGAAGGCAGTCAAATCCGCGAATCGCATCGTTCGGCGGAGAAAGATCCACGCGTGCAGGACCCGTATAGCGTGCGCTGCACTCCGCAAGTTCATGGAGCAGTGCGCGACCAGCTGGCGCAGGCGCGCGAAACGGCCGCCGTGGAATTGAACAGCGCGACGGATAATCCCCTTGTCTTTGTAAAAGAGGATGGCAACGGCGACATCATCAGCGGCGGAAATTTTCACGGCCAGCCGCTGGCCATGGCCGCGGACCAAATGGCGGTCGCGATCGCGACCCTCGGCGGCATTTCCGAGCGACGCATCGAACAGATGACCAATCCGCTGACGAGCATGCTCCCGGCATTTCTCACGCCGGAGCCGGGGCTCAATTCCGGTTTTATGATCGCGCAAGTAACTGCAGCCGCGCTGACCAGCGAAAACAAAGCACTGGCAGTGCCGCACTCCGTGGACTCGATCTCGACTTCCGGCAATCAGGAAGACTACGTCTCCATGGGCATGAGCGGCGCGCGCCGGCTCGCGCGGATGGTCGAAAATCTGCGGCATACCGTCGCGATCGAACTGCTCTGCGCCTGCCAAGGCATCGACCTGCTTGCGCCATTGAAAACGGGGACTCTGGCAACGACCGCCTACGCTGCTGTGCGGGCAAAGTCCGCAAAGGTTACGCAGGACCGTGCGCTAGGGCTGGAGATAGAAGCGGTTTCGGCCCTCCTCGCAGAGGGCGCTATAGCTCGAGTGTTGCAGTAGAATCTCGGTTTTTGTTCGCGCGAATAATGCGGTCAGCTAGGCGTTGAAAACGTTCTCGATGGGGGAATCGAGGGGACACTCGCGCAAGACGCCCTGGCCGACCATCCCTGTGGCGCCAAAGAGCATGGCTCTCACGCGGTTGCCTCCGTTTCGGGAGCGTGGAGGATGCGGGGCCAGGATAGAAATTCGTCGAGAGACGGGGCGACCTGTTCGTTGGCTGCAGGATCGGTGTGGGCGAAAAAGACGGGGCCGTCTGGCTCGCGTGTGACGCTCGCGGGAATCCAATAAAAATTGCCAGACCCATCGGTGGCGAAGCAGAAACCTTTGCCCCAGCCTTGGGCGGACAAGTCCAGGGCATACTCTTGGCTCTTAAGATCGAGCGGAAGGAAGGCTTCTACCCATTCGGCTGGATTTTTCGGTTCGATAAAATTCTTAGGATCGGCGTCAGGTCGGCGAATCTCGACTTGTTCCGTGAGAATAGTTTGGTGATCGTCATAAAGTGTGAGCAGGCGCTGCGGAAGAAAGGCGCCGATTCCCTGTTCGACTTCCTCTGGGTGAGGATGCACGAGCCGGCTGCGAAAGGAATCGCGTGCTGCCTGGATTTGCTCCGGAGTTAAACGATTGCGAAATTGATGAAGGAGGCGGCGAGTACCGAGAACAGCAACAAAAATCGCAAAAGCGACGACGAGGGGGCCAAAGGCCTCGACGAGCAGGGTCTGCATTAGGTGATGATACTAGAGGCGAGGGCGAAAGAAAGTCGATGAATCGCAAGTGTCGGTCCCAGCTTGCTCGGCGTGAATGCTCAAGGAATCGCCTGGAGGACGTCAGTTTTGCGGAAGTCGTCGCCTGTGAATAACAGCGCTTCTCCGGTGGCCTTCGCAAGAGCGTACGAAAAGCAGTCGCCGAAATTCAGGCCAGCCGGATGGCGGCCTTTGCCGTAGTCCGAGAAGGCTTCGCGCGCGAGCATGGCTTGTTCGACAGTAACAGGTTCAACGAAAATGGCCGCGCGCCTTAGCAGTGATTCAAGGAAACGCCTTGCGTCCGGTCCGCCTCGGGATTCGACTACGATGGAAGTCTCAACGAATCCAGCTGCAGAAAGGCGGCACGAAGGCGCTCGCGTGATTGCATTATCCAGAAGCTCAAAACCTGGCTCTTGCGCCAGGATGGCAACGAGGGCCGAAGTATCGACGATCACTTTGGTAGGCCATTTTCATCGTAGAGCATCTCGGCGTGGTCGATAGGCGGCCCTTTGAGGAGCGCGGCAGACTTAGCGCTGATGGCGCGGATGTCGGCAAGCATGGCTTCGCTTTTTCGTCGGCGGCGGACGGCTTCGAGGCGCTCGCGGATGGCCTCGGTGACTGCTGCGGTGATGGTTTCGCCGGTCTCGCGGGCCAGAGCTTGGGCGAGTTTGTGGGCTTCGGGATTTTTAATGTTGAGGCTCACGGTTCTACTCGTCGCGGTTCTAATGCTCATGATTCCACCATTAAAGAATTACTTCCATCCTTCTACCACCTAGTTTACCTTGCGGCATTTTGGATTGCAACTTGCCGAAAGGCCGAGGCTGAAGAGCGAAGAAGGAAATCTTCGCCTTCCCGGACTTTCGTGCGGGTCTCGGACACCGGGCCAAAGGAACTAATGGGCCAAGGCGGACCGAAGGAAGGCAAGCATACGGTAGCCGGCGATGTAGCTGAAGGGCGCTAGTTCTAGTGAGTAATGGCCGCAGCGAAGTTCAAGGCTGCGCGGGTGGCCGCCGTGTCGGCGAAGGGCGTCCAGCATTTGGCGGCTTAGCTCAGGGAGCATAGTAGGGTCGTATTTGCCGTAGACAAGGAAGGATTTGCAGTCGGCGCCCATGCCCCGCTCGACGTAAGGCATGGGACTGATGGGGGCCCAATAGTCGCGCAGTTCTTCCACGGTTACGTGGTCGCGGAGCCCTTCCCAGACGTGGTTGGTGGTCATGCCCTGGCTGACGACGTCCGCAAAATAGGTGGAAAAATGAAAGAACCCGCCGGCTTTGATCGCGGAGTCATGCATTAGCGTGATGTATCCCACCGACGATCCAAGGCTTGTGCCAAGAATGCCAAGCCGGGTGTAGCCCTGCTGCTCCAGCCACCGAAGGCAGCGTCGAGCATCATGGACAGCCTGCTGGTTGGCCTGAAGCGTCAGGCCGATATTGGGGCCGCAGATTTGGTCGGCACGTTCGTGGTCCTTGGCCATGCGGCGGTTGTGGTAGGGCATGCTCATTTTCAGAGCGGTGATTCCAAACCGTGCGACCCATTCGCACAGCCCATCCTGGCCGTGCCATTTGGCGTTCCAGTTGGGAAGGACGAGCACAGCACAGCCCTTGGGAGCTTTAAAGGGCGGGCGATGGTCGTGTCGAGCAGGCCAGAGGCGGGCGTGGACCGTGTTGTTTTCTGGCCAGGGAGATTCAATCGAGCTGGTGAAGGTCAGGACGTTTTCGCTATCGAGGCGATAGTCGCTGGCTGGGGTGGTGGAAAACCATTCGCCGCTGTTTTCGATGGCTTGTTGGGCGTATTGGCGGACAAAAGCTCCAGGGCTGGGATTACCGGGATCGCCGCCAATGTGTTCGAGGCCCCAATCGAAAGGTTGCACGCGGCGGTTGTCGTCGGTCGTCCAGCGCCGGTGCTCGTATCGCCGAATTTTTCGTTCGAACCAGTGCATAGGGGAAGTCGACAGTTAACAGTTTACAGTCGACAGCCGAAGAAACAAACAAACGCAAAACGCCGAGACGCCAAGTCCGGAGTTCACCCGGACTCGAATAGCTCTATGGAGTGCGGCAGCTCTGCTGCCGCTTTTTTCAGCCACCAGCCCGTCTCCCCGCTTGCGAGCCTCGAGAGGTGTTAGGAATGGGGCACCGCGCTGGATGGGGTTTGTTGAGGCGGTGGGATAGGTGTGGGAGAGTAGTAAGCGCGGCCGCAAAGCGGCCGACTAAACCGTGGTCATCGCCTTCTTTTTTCTATTTGGAATTGTGCTCGGCAGCTTCTTGAATGTGTGTATCACGCGCATTCCGGAAGGGTTATCCATTGTTACGCCGGGATCGCGCTGCCCGCGGTGCAAGTCGCCGATCAAGCCTTATGACAACGTACCGGTGTTTGCCTGGCTTTGGCTGCGCGGAAAATGCCGGACTTGCGGGCTGCCTATTTCTCCAATGTACCCGCTTGTGGAGTTTGTGACGGGCTTATTGTTCGTGGGCTGCTACCTGGAATTTGGGATTACCCAGGCCACCGTGAAGTGGCTGTTTTTCATTTGTTTGATCATCATTTTGACGGTGACGGATTTGCGAGTGCGGCTGCTTCCCGACTTGATCACCTGGCCGGGGTTCGCAGCGGGAGTGCTTTTCTCCGCTTTTGTCCCGCCCAACGATGGCGCGGCTTTTCTATTGTGCCTCCGCCTCTTCCACGCAGTGCCGCCCGAGCGGTTCATGGGAGTGATCGAAGCGCTTCTGGGTGCGGCGTTTGGCAGCCTGATGTTGTGGGCAGCGGCCGCGCTGTACAAGGCGGTGCGCGGGCGCGAGGGCATGGGCATGGGCGACGTGAAAATGATGCTGATGGTAGGGGCGTTTCTCGGAGTAAGAAATGCCTTCCTGACGATTTTGCTGGGCACACTGCTGGGAAGCGTTCTGGGAGTAGCAGTTATATGCGCGGTGTACGCCGGAGGCGCCGGGCGGCGGCTGGCGGAACGGGCGAGCCGGCGAGGGCTGGGCACGGTGAAGCAGATACGATGGCTGATCGCCAGCCAATACCATCTCCCGCTGGGGACATTTTTGGGGATCGCGGCACTGATCGTGGTCTTTGTGTTCTCTTCTTTTTCGATCGATCTAGCGCCGGGTTTGCGCTGAGATTCATTCCGATGCGAGGCCGATTCAGGCTATGACGTTCGCGGGATTCCAAGCCGAAAGCACACAGCGCGTCTGGGAGATCGCCATTGGCATGGCGGCGGGCATCCTGGCCGTGGTGGGAATCATATTCTTTCTACTGCGACGATTTTTTCAGAGCACTCGGGAATCTCACCGCGAGAACATTTCGACGGCGGCGCCCAGGACGGAAAATCCTTCGGCATTCATGACGGCGTCGATGCAGGGCGTGATCCGGCAACTGCGAGACCAGGAAAAAGAGCTGGAGAGGCTGCACAAGATCGAACGAGAGCGTGCGGAGCATACCGAACGATTAAGCGAAGAAGTTACGCGCAACATGCCGGCGGGGCTTGTGGTGGTGAATGCGACCGGCATCATTTCCAGCGCAAACCCGGCGGCGGAACAGGTGCTGGGCATTCGAGGACTGGGTTTCAGGCGATACAGTGAGGTGCTGGGCGAGAAATCTGGCATGACACGGCTGGTTGGTGAATGCCTGACGAAAGGAAGCATCTTCCGCAGAGAGCAAGTGGAGCACGAGGCGCCGGGAGGCGAAGCGCGGCTGCTGGGCGTGACCATTTCGCCCATACGGCGAGGGACGGAAAAGATCAACGGAGCGATTTGCCTGATTACCGATTTGACGGAGCTGGCGGCGTTGCAGCAGCAGATTCAACTGAAAGAAAGCCTGGCGGCGGTGGGCGAGTTGTCCGCGGGAATTGCGCACGAATTCAAGAACGCACTGGCGACGATTTCTGGCTACGCACAGATGATCAGCGCGGAATCCGTCACCGGCGAAGTGGCGGACTCGGCGCAGAGGATACTCGAGCAAACACGGAATATCACGCACGTGGTGACGGAGTTCTTGAAGTATGCGCGGCCTTTGGAGATTACCAGCGAACCCGTGCCTCTGCAGGGGGTTGTGGAGCGAGTGGTGTCCGAGGTGGCGGAGGCGATACCACAGGTGCGAATTCGGTTTGAGGGGCCTCTGGGAAGCGTAACAGGAGATGAGGGGCTGCTGCGGCAAGCGTTTTTGAATCTTGCGCGGAACGCGGCGGAGGCAAGCGTGTCCGCCGCCAATGGCGGAAAGGTTCTTCTGCGTGGAGAAATGGTGCGACACGAGGAAACGTACACACAGCGCGTCACTGTTTTCGATAACGGCCCGGGGATTGCGGCCGCAACTCTGCCCAAACTTTTCCGGCCATTTTTCACGACAAAGGCCAAGGGTACGGGACTGGGGCTGGCGGTGGTGCAGAAGATCATCGTGCAGCATGGCGGGCGCGTTGAAGCACGGAATCGAGCGGAAGGCGGGGCAGCCTTTATAGTTACGTTACCCGCGTGCTCCAGCGTCCCGGAAGCGGTAGAATTGAAGAAGGACAGCATCTAAGTCTGAGGCTGGGGGAATTCAGCTCGCCCCAGGAGAGGTGGCGTTCCATGCGTCTCAAAAATTGGCTTGCGGCTTCGGTGCTTTTGCCAGGGCTGTGCCTGGTGGGGCTACCGGCGATGGCTCGGCAGCAACAACAGCAAAGCACGGGACAGCAGCAGACGGGGGACCCGGTGGCAGACGCTGCGCGAAAAGCACGCGAGCAGCACAGGGCTTCGCCAAAACCGAAAAAAGTCTATACGGACGATGACATAAAACCCGCGGCTGATTCGAGCGGCACGGGCGCTGCGGCGGGCCAGGGCAGCGGCAGCTCACCAGCCGCAAGAGATAAGGGGCAGGGCGCGGCGTCGAATGGCGCAGGGGCCGGCAAAGGGAGCGAGGACGCGGGAACCACGTGGCGCAAGCGGTTCGCACAGCAGCGCGAGAAGATAGCGACGGCGGAAAAGGAACTCGAGATCTTGCAGCGCGAATCGGATAAAGCGCAGGTCCAATATTACAGCGACCCGCAAAAAGCGATGATGGAGCAAAACTCGCGTAACGACATCAACGAAAAGGACGCGAAGATCGAGCAGAAAAAGCAGCAAATCGCGAATCTGAAGCAGCAACTCTCGGACATGGAAGATGAGCTGCGGAAGTCCGGGGGCGATCCGGGGTGGGCCAGGGAGTAAATTCGAAAATCGAAATTCGAAAAGCGAAACTCGAAAATCGAAACACGAAACTCGAAAATCGAAACACGAAACTCGAAGTGCGAGATTGAACTTCCTATTTCGAGTTTCGCATTTCGAGTGTCGTCCCATCTGGTTACTTCCCTTCTCTACACACCCGCTGTGCGTTCCCGCCGAAGCACCCCTTGATTCATGGTAGAAACGAGAGAGATGGAACCACTTCTCCTTGTTGAAGATAAGAATGAGCTGCGCGCCATGCTGCGGAAGGCGTTGGAGCGCGCGGGCTACGCCGTGGACGAAGCGCCGGATGGAACGACGGCCATTCAGAAGGTGCGCGCGCGGCGTTACCTGATGGTGATTACCGATTTGAAGATGCCAGGGGCGTCCGGGCTAGACGTATTGCGCGAATCGAAGCAGGCGGACGCGACGATCCCGGTGCTGCTGCTGACGGCGTTTGGATCGGTTGAGGAAGCCGTCTCGGCGATGAAGGAAGGCGCGTTCGATTTTCTTCAAAAGCCGGTGGACCTGGACCACCTGAAATTGCTGGTGCAGCGGGCGACGCGACAGCAGGAGATGCAGCGCGAAAACTTGCTCCTGCGCGAGGAATACACCGCTCGGTATGGATTTCCGCGCATTGTGGGCGAACACACCGCCATCCGTGAAATCAGCCAGCAAATTCAAAAAGTGGCCGCGACGGACTCTACCGTTCTGCTATTGGGAGAGAGCGGGACGGGCAAAGAATTGTTTGCGCGGGCCGTTCATCACCTTTCGCAGAGGCGCGAGCAGCCGTTCGTGGCTCTGAATTGCGCGGCGATTCCCGAAGGGCTGGTGGAGAACGAACTTTTTGGCCATGAGCGCGGGGCGTTTACGGGAGCGGGCGCGCGCAAAGTGGGCAAGCTCGATTTGGCGCATCGCGGGACGTTGTTTCTCGATGAGATTGGCGAGCTGCCGCTGGCGATTCAAGCGAAACTTTTGCGCGTGCTAGAAGAAAAACGATTTGATCGCGTCGGCGGCACCCAGACCGTGGAAGTGGATGTGCGCATCGTGGTGGCTACGAATCGGAATCTGCAGAAGCTGGCTGAGGAGAAGCTCTTCCGCGAGGATTTGTATTTCCGCATTTCGGCCGTGCCGATGACGATTCCTCCTTTGCGCGAACGCGGGAACGATGTGCTGCTGCTGGCGGGGCATTTCCTGGAGAAGTTCAGCCGGGAGTTCAAGAAGCCGGGCCTGGAGCTCTCCGAAGAAGCGCGCGAACGGCTGCTGCACTATCGCTGGCCAGGGAATGTGCGCGAATTGCAGAACACGATGGAACGGGCGGTCATCCTTACGGATGGACTGAGCATAACCGCTGAGGGCCTGCAGCTGCCCCCCACGAAGCCGGATACTAGCCAATTGCCGGCCGGAATGTTGCCGGAACAGTTCAGTTGGGAAGGAAGCTTGGAGGAAGTCACGGGTCGCGCGGTCGGCCACATTGAGCGGGTGCTTCTGGAAAGCACACTTCGCGAGTGCAAATGGAACAAGACGCGGGCGTCGGAAAAATTGGGTGTTTCGCCGAAGACTCTGCTGGCGAAATTGCGCAGCGCGGGGCTGGAAGAATGAGGGAGAAGAGCCAGACGTATAGTTAACCATAACTGGACCCCCTCCCCGGGTTTTTGCAGAAGTGTTCATTCTAAGGCGCTTAAAGTCGATTGTTTTTATGGGTTTACGGAAGTGTTCATTCTAAAAGACTTGATTGCCCCAATTTGCACTAAAATTGTGCAAATTGGAGTGTTTTTCGTAAGTGTTGCAAATGAAAGAGTTGGGGCGGAATAGCGGTCGCCAGAAAGCAAAAACGCCGGCAGAGTGCCGGCGCTACCAGGAAAAACCCACAGGATTACCTAGTCAATACTATACGCTGGGAACCACTTTTTGTCAAGAGGAAAACCGAGGCTGGGAAAAAGCAGTTGGACACCAACAAACAGGGCCTTTACACTGCGTTTGTTGGAGTGCAGGACATGACCATTGAACTCACGCCCGATCAGGAACAGGCGATTCAGAGCGCCATTAGGAGCGGAGTTGTCCGGTCGTTGGACGAGTTCATCGAGGCGGCTATTGCATTGCTCCCCCCAGGGCAAGGATCAGACCGGTAGTTCTCGGCAGGCGGCCGTGCGCGGCATGGAAGAGTTCGGGGAAAAATATCATCTCAGCTTGGGAGAACCCATTACCCGCAAGTTGCTTCATGAAGGCCACTGCTACTGATGGCAGAGTTTGTCCTCGACGCATCCGTTGCATTTTTTAGCGCTTCAGGAATAGCGGAAACGTCCCGTCTGTCCCCGTCCTCCCCCCGTCCTCCCGGGCCGGTCCGTGCGCCGACTCGATCGGCATAACGACGGATGTATTCGTGATGAGGAATGATTACGGATTTGATACTAGAGCGCCGTTCCTGTTATAGTATGCCGCTTTTCTGTGACTCGACCTATGAGTGCGGAATCCATACGAGCGAAGATTGCGATGGCGCGCAAGCTGGGCTGGGGTGACGGCGAAATTCTCAAAGTGGCGCTAGCGAACGTATATGGGGCGACTGAGCGGCGGGAATTGGTTGTGGAGTGGGGACACCACTTGGGACTTGAGCCTAGCGACGCTTTGCAACTAGCTCGGGCTGAGCATTTGATACCGACTTCTGCCCCGCCCCGTTCGAGCGGTGCTCGGCAAAGGCCTCCACGAAAAACTTAGGAAAATTTTCGCGAATGAATTTCTCGTTTTCTGGAGACTCAGCGACCAACTCGCGGATCTTTTGCTTGCGATCCGAGGGGCGTAGAGCAGCGTACTCCCGGCGCAGCACAGAAACGAAATGGTCTTTAGGCATGGCCACCCTCCCGGAGCGGGCTTTAACTGCCATTCTAGCATAGTAAATCGCCACGACGCGCGGACGGCACGAAACGCTCATGGGCGGAGGGCGGTATGGAGGGCGACGGTGGCGAAGGTCCAGAGGTGGAAATTCACGGAGACGTAGCCAACTTGCTGCATGAGGGCGGCAAGTTCGGGCGGAAGGAAGAAGCGGGAGACGGATTTGGGCAAGTAGGTGTAGGCCGCGTAGTTGCAGGAGATGAGGCCACCGATGCGGGAGAGGACTTCGCGGAAATACCAACGATAGAGCGCGCCGAGAAGGCCGGCGGGCGGTTCGGTGAACTCGAGGATGGCGATGGTGCCGCCGGGCTTGAGGATGCGATGGATTTCGCGGAGGCCGGCTTCGTAATTGGCGAGATTGCGGAAGCCGAAGGCAGTGGCGACGAGATCGAAAGAGGCGTCCGGGAAAGGGAGCCGGAGGGCGTCGGCCTCGAGGAATGGAAGGATGCGTGGCGTTACGTTCGGGGAATGGCTGAACTGCGAAGCGCTTTTTCCCCTGGCGCGAACCAGCATGGGGTGCGCAAAATCCGCGCCGAAGATGCGGGCCGTTCCCTCCCGCGCGAGGGAAAAGGACAGGTCGCCGGTGCCGCAGCAGAGATCGAGTACATCGGCGTCGGGCCGCTGAAGAATGGGGCGAAGGAGGCGGGCCGTGCGTTTGCGCCAGAGGCGATCGGTCTGAAACGAGAGGAAATGATTGAGGAAGTCATAGCGCGGGGCGATTTTGGCGAACATCTCGCGAACTTTGCGCGAAGCGTCGGCTTCGTTTTCGACGCCTTCGGGGCGGGAGCCGCGGGCGGCGTTGTTAGTAGCCATAGGTGAGAGTTGAAAGTTGAAAGTCGAAAGTTGAACGCTGAGAGGTAATAGCTGACAGCCCACAGCGAACAGCTACGGGGGCAGCCGGCAGAGAATAGCAGATTCCTCGCTTCGCTCGGAATGACAAGTTGTTCCATTTTTTAGACACGAGGACGATTGCCTCGTTTGCGTGAGGGTGGCGTCATGAAATGCGGAGCGAAATGCAAAACATGCTCGAGAGTTTCGATGAGGACACCATCGTGGGATTCTGCATTGCCGATTTTAGGAGCGAGAACAAAACGCAGTTTGCCGGCGCGCGTTTTTTTATCGGAATGCATCGCGGCGATCAGCGTTTTCGGCGGAACGCGGGGCCACGGCGGGAGCGGAGCCAGCCGGCGAACGAGAGAAACAATGCGCGAGACTTCGTCGGCGGGGGTGAGTCCGATTTCGTGGCCGAGAAGTGCTGCGGCCATCATGCCCCAGGCGACGGCTTCGCCGTGCTGATAGGTGCGGTAATTTGTGACGGTCTCGAGGGCGTGGCCGAAAGTGTGGCCAAAGTTGAGGATTTCGCGCAGGCCGGATTCGCGCTCATCGCGGCTTACGACATGCGCTTTGATTTCCAGAGAGCGGGGGATGATGTACGCAAGAGCGGCGGGATCGCGGCGAAGGACAGCATCGAAATTCTTTTCGAGGTAAGCGAAGAGTTTTGCGTCGGCGATGATGCCGTACTTGATCACTTCAGCGAGGCCGCCGCGATATTGGCGTTGCGGCAGCGTGCGTAGCATGGCGGAATCCACGAGCACCAGGCGGGCAGGATAGAAGGTGCCTACGAGATTCTTCCCTTCCGGCAAATTCACGCCGGTTTTGCCGCCGACGGCGCTGTCCACCTGAGAAATTAAAGTGGTGGGGATTTGGACGAGCGAAACGCCGCGCAGGCACGCGGAGGCGGCGAAACCAGCAACGTCGCCGACTACGCCGCCGCCGACGGCGATAAGCAGGGATTGGCGATCGATTCCATCGCGAACAAGGGAACGTGCGAGCTTTTCCACGGTGCGAAGATTTTTCGCGGATTCCGCGTCATTCATCAAATGCTTTGTGATTGGAGCGTTGAGGCGCAAGCTGCCGAGAACGCTCTTACCCACTGCCCGCCATACTTTCGGCGAGGACACCAAATGAATCCGCGAGAATTTTCCCAACTTGCGGATTTCTTCGGCAGCATGACGAAGAGCGCCTGCGCCACAGAGGACGGCGTAGCGGCCTGCCGACGAGTTCACGAGAATGCGCTTTTTTTTCATTCGCAGAACGGTTCTTCGGAGCAAATTGAATGTAGCACACAGTTTGCCGCGTGGGCGTGGCTGCGGGCGGCCTGCCGATAGCCTCACTTCGATTGAAGCTGTTTTACACTCTCGAGAAAAACACGTCCGACAATGGCCAGCGTTTTGGGGCTGATTTTGTCGAGCGTGTCCTGAGGAGTGTGCCAGTAGTAGACATCGCCGCCAGGGCCATTATCGAGATCAATGACATCCACGGAGGGGACGCGGCGTTTCAGAAAGGATTGATGATCGTCTTCGACGGCTGAGGATTCATCAAGGAAGATATTTCCGTAGCCGAGCCTCTTCGCAACACCCCAGACGAGATCGACGAGCCATTTCGTCGAGTAACTCTCCCGCTTGAAATGCGGCGTGCGCGTGCCGACGATATCCGCGAGCAGAAACGCCCTTATCTTGGCGAGGTCGCCGCTGATGGAGAAACGCGCGGCCATTTCGCGGCTTCCGTAGCAATTGTCGGGATCCTGCCATTCCGGGCGCACGGCTTCTTCGCCGTCAAAGAAGGCGATCCAGACGGCGTAACGGCTGCGCTGCGAGCAAAGGAGACGCGCCAGCTCCAGCATTACGCCGGTCGACGAGCCGGCGTCGTCTGCACCAACAAAATTCTCGAGGCGCTTTGTATCGTAATGCGTGCCGAGCAAAATCACGCCCGGTCTTTCTCCAGGAATCTTGACCAAAATGTTTTTCATGGCCACGCGGCCCGCGGGAGTATCGGAGCTGAAGGAATCGACATCCGCGGTGCAGCCGTAGCTTTTTAGTTCAGCGAGGATGTAGTCCTGCGTTTGCGCGATGGCCGGCGAGCCGGAAGGACGCGGTCCAAAGGACACCTGTTTGGCAACTGCGTCAAAAGCGCGCTTGCCGTCGAAGCCATCCATCTTGTCGGGCGGAGGGGCTTCATCGGCAGCCTGGGGCGGGGCGGCCGTGACGGCGCTCATGAACGGGGCGTCTTTCGCGCCAGGTTGCGAGATGTCCGCTTTGGCTTTGCATCCCGCGAGGCCAAGAAGAAGCAGGGAGGCGCACATCGCCGCGCTCAAAGCACTCTGGGGAGACAAATTCATCTAGTGAGCCTCCGCGGCTTCGGCGAGACGCCGTTTTCGCTTGCGGACAACCACCGCGGAGACAGCGACCCCTACAAAATAGAGCCCCACCATGGGCGCCATGAAAACCAACATGGTGGTGGCGTCCGGCGTCGGAGTCACAACCGCGGCCACGATAGCAATGACCAGGATGGCGTAACGGAAATTTTTCAAAAGGAATTGCGGCGTCACGATGCCAAAGAGGGAGAGGAAGAAAATCAGGATGGGCGTCTCAAACACCAATCCAAGGCCAAGCAGCACGAGGAGAATGAGGTCGAAATATTCGTTGATGCTGAACAACGGAGTGATCGGGCCACCCAGACTGATTTTCACGAGGAAATTCAACATGTAAGGCAGCATCACAAAATAACCAAAGGCGATGCCGCCGAGAAAGAGAAAAACGGTGGAAAAGAGAAACCCAGTTATGGCGCCGCGTTCATGCTTATAAAGCGCCGGAGCGACGAACAGCCAGATTTGGTGCAGCACAATAGGCGAGGCCAGGACAATGCCGATGTAGATGCTCAGGGTGAGCAACATGTTCAAGTAGCCCGTCGGATTTGTGTAGATGAGCTTGGGCTCGAGGTGCGCATTGATCAGGGCCTGCTTGACCGGCTCAACGATCCAATTGACGAAATGCGGCGCAACGTACCAGCCCGCCATTGCGCCGATGCCGATGGCAATGAGCGAATTGATGATGCGCTTGCGCAGTTCGACGAGGTGCTCGAAAAACGTCATCTGCGCGCCAGGCTCTTCCTGAGCCGGCACAATGGGAGAATCAGACTGGCTGCTGTTGGTCATGGGAGGGTGTTTGAGAAGGCTGGGCGACTGCTTCGGCCGACGCCTCGTCCGTGGGTTCCTCGGTCGCTTGAACCGCCTCGCCATTGGAACGCGGCACCGATTCCGCGACCGGCGTGACTACCAGCGCTTCCGTAGCGCGAGTGTCTGCGTCTAAGCTGGGTGCGGCGGTTTCGGCGCCGGGCAAAGTAGCCAGAGTGGCGGGCTGTTCCGCGGCGCTGGCGGAGGCGGCCGCCGCTTCGGCATCTTTTTTGCGCTGGGCTTGCAAAGCTTGACGGTCGAGGTCGCGCATCTCCTGTTCGAATGCGCTCTTGAAATCGGTGGAGGCCTTGCGGAATTCCGCCATAAGTTTGCCGAGGCCCCGAGCGAGTTCGGGGAGTTTCTGTGGCCCGAAAACGATCAGGACGATCACAAACACGACGATCATGTGAGTCATGCTGAGCATGGCGTTAGGTAGCCGTCAAACGGCCTGTTGGCATCATAGAAAGTGCGTCGTACGGTGTCAAACCACACTTTAGGGTGTGCTATAATTTTGGTTGCAGCGGATTCGCGAGGTCAGGATGAAATCTGAGCGCCGTGGGCTGGTTTTAGTCGTTGCCGTCATTCTCATATCCGCAGTTCTTGGGGCTATTTACGGGCCCAACGTGCGCGCCACCACCTCCTCGGCCGAGGATGAGAGCACGGCGCTGCGGCAATTCACCAATGTGCTGGACGTCGTCCAGGCGAACTACGCCGAGCCGATCGACGTAGACAAAGCCGTCTATGAGGGCGCCATCCCCGGGATGCTGCGCGTGCTGGACCCCCACTCAAATTTCTTTGATGCACGGCAGTTTGCGCTGCTTCGCGAAGATCAACGCGGAAGGTATTACGGCGTGGGCATGGTCGTTGCGCCCAAAGAGAGCCGGACCGTGGTGATGCAGCCCTATGTAGGAGCGCCAGCATTTAAAGCCGGCATCCGCCCGGGCGACGTGATCATGAAAGTGGATGACAAGTCGACGGACGGGCTTACGACGACAGAGGTCGCCGACTTGCTAAAGGGCCCCAAGGGAACGGTCGTAAAGATCACCATGAGCCGCGAAGGCTTTCCGCAGCCGCTGGTCTTTACCGTGACGCGCGATGAGATTCCCCGGCACTCCGTGGACATCGCGTTCATGCTCAAGCCCGGAATCGGCTACATCCGCCTTTCGGGCTTCAACGAAACGACCGACCACGAACTTTCCGACGCGCTGAACCAGTTGCACGCTGCCAGCCTGGACGGCTTGATCCTCGATATGCGCGGGAATCCCGGCGGGCTGCTGAATGAAGCGGTCGCTGTCGGCGATATGTTCCTGGATAAGAATCAACTGATCGTCTCGCACCACGGGCGCTCCTCGCCGGAGCGGCGCTACTTTGCGCTGCGCGGCAATCAAGGAATGACGACACCGTTGGTCATTCTGGTGAACAACAATTCCGCCTCCGCCACGGAGATCGTGTCGGGCGCGGTGCAGGATCATGATCGCGGACTGATCGTGGGTGAAACGACGTTCGGCAAAGGCTTGGTGCAGACGGTTCAGCCCCTCAGCGAAAATACCGGGCTGGCGCTGACCACGGCGCGCTATTACACGCCTAGCGGCCGGCTGATCCAGCGCGATTACAAATCTGTTTCGCTCTACGAATATCACTACGAGCGCAAGGTTCCGGAGCATCCGACGGAAATTAAGCTCACGGACAGCGGGCGGCAAGTGACGGGCGGAGGAGGCATCACGCCGGATATCGTTGTTGCTGCGCCGAAGTTCAATCACTTTCAGGAGGCTCTGTTCCGTGCGGATGTTTTTTATCCCTACGAAGGCGGCGAGGGCGGATTTACGCGGTTTTACATGGGCACCAGACCGACCGTTACGAAGGAATTCGCAGCCGACGACAGCGTGATGAAAACCTTCCGCGAGTACCTCGCCAAACACAACGTGCGCTACACGGAGCCAGAGATAACCGAGAACCTGGATTGGGTTAAGCGGAAGATCAAGCAGGAAGTGTTCTTCTCGACATTTGGCATGCAGGAAGGGTTCAAGGTTCAACTGGAAGCGGATCCCCAGGTGCAGCGGGCTGAGGAGGCCATTCCGCAGGCTCGCGCACTTTACCAGAACGCACGCAAAATCGTGGCGCAGCGAGCGAGCAGCGGCGGCCTCGATCAGCCGTAAAACGGAAGCCTTTCATTTGGAAAATGCTTGGCGAAGGCGCAACGATTTGTAGCGTGCGCACGAGAGAAGGTGTGTCCCGTTTATCTCCGTGCAGAGCTTGCGGACAGGTGCGGACAGCTTCAGTTGGCAAGCTTCGGAGCGTCTGCTAAAATTTTGTAGCTGTTCGTGGGCGTGTAGCTCAGCTGGGAGAGCGCGTCGTTCGCAACGACGAGGTCGCAGGTTCGATCCCTGTCACGTCCACCAATCCCTTGTTTAAAAGCTCTGCCGAAGCCGAGTAAGAGCGGTCCGGCCCCACCGGACACGTCGGGTTGCGGCGCCCCATTAGGCATCAGCGGTGAACGTGTTCGCCACCCGCCCGCGCCGATGCAGACTTCCCAGGTTAGACTCCAGCTATGGAGTTTGCCCTCGACAGCCAAGGACAAAGGATAGAGGTCCGATGATCTTCCACGTTTCACTTGAAAAGGCGGAGGACGGTTGGATCGTGGCGGAGTGCCCGGCGCTGCCCGGGTGTGTGTCGCAAGGGCGGGATGAGAAAGAGGCACTGGAGAACATCAAGGAAGCAATCACCGCTTGGTTATGGGCTGAAGATCAAAAGGCGGTGAAGGCGTTAGGGTCTGATCGCATACCGGTGGTCGTCGCGGTTTGACGCGACAGTGGATGGGGCGACTCGGCAATATTTCCGGTAAGGAAGCGGCGAAGGCCTTCGGCAAAGCGGGCTGGCACGTATTGGGGCAAGTGGAAAACCGGGGACAGACGGATTGTTACCGCTTTTTTTGGGAGCAATCGTGAAATCACGAGCATTTCTCGAATGCAGCGGGGTCTGAACTCGAAGACTAACGTGTCAGAAAACGTCCCGGCTGTTCCCCGGTTCCAAGTTCTGTGCCACCCGGCTAATGCGATTTAACTGCAGCAGCCATGGCCGCTCTTCGGCGTTGCCGCAGGCCTGCCCAAGTATTGCTCCGGGTTTAGATCGAACTTCTCCTTGCACTTGGCGCCGCAGAAGTAATACGTCTGCGCTTTGTACTCGCTTCGTCCAGCAGCGGTAGCCGTTTCTACGTCCATGCCGCACACCGGATCTTTCACAGCTGTAATATTCTTCATTATGAATTCTCCTTGGTATATGAACTTTGGCGCAATGGCAGGCTAACTTTTAGTCGCCCGGTCTTAACAACTCAAGCCGGCGTTAGTTCCTGCGCCAACGTGAGTAGCCCCAGCCCCCGCCGCCGAGCAAAAATACGACAAGAATAACGATCAATATGGTTTCCATGTGGATCCTCCCCTAGTCAGAAGAAGCTGGCCGACTCGTTTGCAAACAAATCACCTTGCTCCCTCGATGTCACCACATTACGAGAGCTCAAAGCAGATGTCTGTACACATAAAGACAGTGTCAAATCTCACTTGTCGATGTCTGGTGACGTACAAACGGCGGATTGCACCGCTCGAAAACCGGAAAACCGGGGGGGGGGGGAACCGGGGACAGACTGAATGTTACTGCTCTTTTTGGAAGCAATGGCGAAATCACGAGCGCTTCTCGAATGCAGCAGGGTCTGGACTCGAAGGCAAACGTGTCAGAAAACGTCCCGCCTTTCCCGCGGTTTTGTCCCCCGGTTCCAATGGTAACTAGCGAGCAGTTGTTGGATGCGCCGTCCTTTTGGGAGAAGTATCGATTTAAACGAAATCAGGGGTCCGTGCAAGCTTCCGTTCAGTGAGGACTTGGTGGACGGTTTTCCTTTTTCTTGTCGGGCGCTATAGCCAGGATTTCGAGACCGTGCAGATTGCCTTTCAACCGGGCCCGTGCCTTCCTGGAAAGTCTGTCCGAAGCGGGAATATTCACAGAAGAGAAAAAATGCAATAGCTCGGCGCGCAATTCCGGAGAGACGCCAGCAAAGTTCTTCCGGGCCAGCTCGGCCAGGAGTTGCGCGCGAGCATCATCACCCAGCCGATATACGCCCCACGCGGTCGTCTCGCCGACATCGATGTTGTCGTTGGGTAACGTCACCACGCCCTTGCGCAGCTCCGTCAAGAAACCTCGATAGCGATCCAGCGTCACATTGAAACTTTCTTCGAACAACTGTTCAGCTTGAGGCGTCGGCGTGCGGAAGGTAAGGACCTTCAAAGGACCGATTTTCGGAAGAATGCGGTAGAGGAAAGAAAGAATTGCGTCCCACAAGCCAGGCCTGCTGTAATCCCTTCCCCACTCCTTTTCGTAGCTCGCGCGCGAAATGTTGAATAGAAATTTTCGTCGCGTTATGCCAGGCAGGCTTTTCTTGATATCGTCCTGCTTCAATTTCCAAGCGATTTTTGTCGCTTTTGGTATGAGTGAGCTGACATCGTGCCTGTAGGAGTTGATCACACGCGGCTCGTCCTTGAGGACAGACTTGAGATCCAGACCGTACGTCTCCTGAAATGCGCGCTCCAACAAAGGTGCGGCGACCTCAAAGCCGATGAAATTGTGGTAACTATCCGGTGCATAAAGTCCTTTGGCAACCTCGAGCACGTCAAACCCATATTCAGTTTTCACGTGGGCAATCGGATCGTCTTCATAGGTCATCACCTTCCCATATTTTTTCCTGAGCTCAGGATACAACATCGGAACGGCCAGGTTGGTCGCCAAACGATGACCGTTATTGTCTGCCGCATAATGGGACATGGCCCCGATCGCGAACGCATAGTCGTTTAGATCCTGGGAATCGCGCAGCAGGGCCTCGATAAAATCGCCGCTGCGGACGTAGTGGGTGAGCTCGCTAAAAAATTTATTGCCGTGCGGATAGTACCCCATATCCTGGATGATGGCGCCGCCGTACGCGTAGGCGTGGGCTTTGAGCAGTTCCTCCGGGGTGGCTTTGGGGAAGCGCGCGAGGAGCAGAGGGCGAATGCTTGTATCCCAGGCGGCATCAATAATGGCTTCGTGGGTCAAGACGGAGTAGGCCTCGGAACGGGAAGGGTAGCAAAGGCAAAGAACAAAGATCCAGATCAGTGTGTACCGCAATCGATCCATGAGTCGTACATTACAGCTAATTAGAGAGGAACCGCCACCAGGAAAAGGCTGGGCATCCTCTGCGGGACGCCGGAGCAGGCCCGATTCCCGGGAGGCGTGGCCCGTGCGTCTCGCTTTGGCTGTTCACACTGGCTCCGATCAGGACGGCCAGCGCCACGCGATTTTTCTAGCCGCTTCCTGCCGCTGCGCTAAACGACGGGTTGATCATCAGTCAAGAATTCTTTTGCAAGCGCTACGGCTTTCTCGGCCTGCGTAGGGTCGTCGAGACGCCCTCGGGCAAAATCGCGCGTGCCCCCGCCTTTGCCTCCGACTAGTGCCAAGACTTGTTTCAGGAGACTGTTCATGTCCTTGGTTGCCGTGGGATGCTGCGCGAAAAGCATGTGGCCACAGCTCCGCCTGGCCAGCAACGCGATGGATCTTTCCGTTTTTGCAACTTCAGTTGCGAAGTAGCCTAGGAACTCAGGTTCGACGGCATCGAAAACGCGATGAATGACGCGAAGGCCATCGCGGCTTGTCGTGGCTTCGCGCACAGCTTGGCCGGCCTCGAGTTCCGCGAGTCGCTGAAGGAGCGCCCGCGTCCTCTTGAAATTCGCGTCACGCTCGGAGAGCACGCGTTCCGCAGCTGCCGCGAGATCTTCGGGCGGGCAATTTAACCTTTCCGCGGCGGTGCGAAGACCCAGGAAATCCTGGCGCGCCGCATGTTCGGCTCGCCCGCCGCAAACAAACTCGACGCGCCAATCCTGCCGCATTTTCGTGCAGCGTCGCACGAGGAGCGTGCCGATCTGGCCGGTGCTTTTGACGTGGGTTCCACCACAGGGCTGGAGGTCGGCGCCCTCGATCTCGATGGCCCGCAATATCCCAGCGCGGTCCACTTCTTTGCGAACACCGAGCTTGACCAAATCTTCCGCTGTGCCGTATCGAACGGTGACAGGCCGGTCTTCAAAGATAATCGTGTTGGCCGCGCGCTCCGCGCCCTCGAGGATTTCGTCAGAAAGCTCCGGTCCTCGCAGGTCAATCGTGCTCGATCCTGTCCCGAGATGGAATGAAACCGTCGGCCTGCCAAAGCGCTCTTGAAACATGGCCGAAAGCAGATGTTGGCCTGTGTGTTGCTGCATGTGATCGAAGCGGCGGGGCCAGTTGATGCAGCCGAGGACGTCCGGGCTTCCGGGGCGGCGGTCGACGACGTGAATAATTTCGTCGCCATCATCGCGAACGTCGAGTACGTTGGCGTCCCCGATTTTGCCCAGATCGTGCGGCTGGCCTCCCGAAGTCGGATAGAATGCAGTGCGATCCAGAAGCAAGCCCAAGGCTTGCGCCGTAATTCCGGAATTCAGGTCAGGCGGGAGCAGTTCGCAATGGACGACCCGCGCGGTGAATTCGCGTTCGAAGGCGTCGTCGTAATAGAGCCGGTGCGTGGTCATGAAGTTCAGCCCTGCAAGGCGCGCTGCCACGCTTCGGAATACTTGTAGCCGGTGCCGGTGTTGAACAGCACAACCGTTTCATGCGGCTTGATCCAGCCGGAGGCCGCGAGCTTGCGAGCGGCGCTCACGGTTGCAGCGCCTTCCGGAGCGGCGAAAATTCCTTCAAGCGATGCCAGTTCCTTCCCTGCTTGCAGCATTTCGTCGTCGGTCACCGTCAGCGCCGTTCCGTGCGTCTGCCGGAGCATGCGCAAGATTAGGAAGTCGCCAAGCGCCCCAGGAACGCGAAGTCCTGAAGCCAGGGTGGCGGCGTTTTGGAAGAATTCAGAGGTCGTGCGGTGCGCTTCCCAGGCTTTGACGATTGGCGCGCAGCCTTCTGCTTGCACCGCGACCATGCGCGGCCTTTCGGAGCCGATCCAGCCCATCTCTTGCATTTCATCGAAAGCTTTGCACATGCCGATGAGGCCGACGCCGCCGCCCGTCGGATAGAAAATCACGTCCGGAAGCTTGCCACCGAGCTGTTCCCAAAGCTCATAGCCCATGGTTTTCTTGCCTTCGACGCGATAAGGCTCCTTGAGTGTTGAAACGTCGTACCAACCCTCGCGGTCTTTGTGCTCGGCAACGTATTTCCCACAGTCGGAGATTAACCCGTTCAGTTTGATGACTTTAGCTCCGAAAGCTTGGCATTCCATCACGTTGGCTGACGGAGTGTCGGCTGGCATCACGATGACAGCGGGAATCCCTGCCGCGGCGGCATAGGCTGCCAAGGCGCCGCCGGCGTTGCCTGCCGTAGGAGCAGCTAAAGTCTTTGCGTTCAACTGCTTGGCGCGTGTTACGGCTGCGCTCATGCCGCGGGCTTTGAAAGAGCCGGTGGGGTTCAGGCCTTCGTCCTTAACCAACAGGTTAAATACGCCGAGCGAGGCTCCGAGCCTCTTGGCTGGTACAAGGGCCGTCATACCCTCCCCTAAGGACACCGGAGGATCGTCTGGCAACACCTCCGCATAGCGCCAGAGGGTGGGTGGGCGCGACTTCAGGCTTTCCCGCGTTAGCGAGGCTGCAGCACGTTTCAAGTCATATTTGGCAAGGAGCGGCTTCCCGCAGGTACACAGGTGCTGTTCGACGGACGAATCGTACTTCTTTCCGCAGGATGAACATTCCAATTCCAAGATGTTCGTCTGCCTAGTCATGTTAGTCATGGGGGAAAAGTCTATCACAGCCGTTTTGGCTATTCTTTCGAGGCAGGTAATCGCCTGCGTCACCCGAGACATCCCACATTCACGGTATAATGGCAGGATGGGCGTCCGACTGATCGCTTTGGATATTGACGGCACGCTTTTGGACAGCCGGTGGCAGCTTCCCGAAGCCAACCGCGCCGCCATCGCTGCAGCTACGCAGAGAGGCATTGAAGTCGCCCTGGTAACGGGCCGACGCTACGATTTTGCTCTTCCCGTGGCTCGCCAAATCGAGGCGCCGCTGACCATGATTGTCAGCAATGGAGCCGTTATTCGTACGCAAGACGGGCAGACACACGCGCGGCACTTGCTCGCGCGAGATACTGCCGCGCGCGTGCTCGAGCTTACTCGGCCCTGGCGGGATTGCACGGGAGTGGTCTTTGACCGCCGAGGGGCAAATCAGGTCGTGCTCGAATCCATGAATTCCGACGACCCCATCCGCACTGGCTACTACACCCGCAATCGCGAGTTCCTCGGGCTGGCCAACCCGCTCGAAAGCTGCCTGACGGAAGATCCGCTCCAAGTGATGTTGAGCGGGGACGTGGCGCGAATGCGCGAGGCCGAGGCGGCGCTCCGCGGCGCGGCGTTTGCGCAGGATTTTGCGCTGGCCGCAACCGTCTACGAAACTCGGAATTTCTCGATGATCGACGTCATCAATCCTGTTTGTTCGAAGGGCGCGTCGCTGGCGGAATGGGCCGCGTTGCGCGGCGTGGCACGCGAAGATGTGCTGGCCATCGGCGACAACCATAACGATTTGGAGATGCTCACGTTCGCGGGCATTCCGGTGGTGATGGGAAACGGCGTTGCCGAATTGAAAGCGTTTGGATGGCACGAAACCGCAAGCAACGATGAGGGCGGGGTTGCGGCGGCGATCGAGCATTTTGCTTTGCGAGAGGCGGCTTCGTGCGCCTGACGCGAATACTGCTATCGTGCGCGTTTATCTTCGCGGCCGCGCCGGCTCTGCGCGCGGAGTACGTCGCGTTGCGAAGCGGCCAGCGGCTACACGTAACGGGCTACCAGCTTCTTGGCGAGAAATATCGGCTGCAGGTGGCAGGCGGAATTGTGGAAGTTCCAGCCGAGGATGTCCTCTCGATCGATCCGGAAGACGACTTTGCCGCGCTGTCTGCTCCGGTCGTTGCGACGGCGCCGTTCCGTGAAATTGTGAACGCTGCGGCGGCACGGTATAGCGTAGACGCGGATCTAATCTCCAGCGTGATTGCAGCGGAGTCCAACTTCGATCCCAAGGCAATTTCGAAGCGGAATGCCCGGGGGCTGATGCAGTTGCTGCCCCAGACGGCGACGCGCTTTGGCGTGCAAAATATTTTCGATCCGCAAGAGAACATCGAAGCGGGCACGCACTATCTGCGCGACCTGCTCCAGCGCTACAACAATAATTTGGCACTGGCCCTGGCCGCTTACAATGCGGGACCGGAACGGGTGCAACAATTTGGACGAGTGCCGCCGTATGCCGAGACGGTTTCCTATGTTCGACGCGTGAAGCGGACGTACGAAAAAAGCAAATCGGGCGCGGCACCTCTTGCGCCGGCAAAGCTTAGCGAAGAGAAAAAAGCAGCGGCGTCAGTGGAGCATGCCCGCGCCGGCGCATTCCGTTCTCGAACCTACGATCCGAATTGAAATTTCGCGCTGCGCCATCGGACTCAGCGTACTCGCGGCCGCGGCCAGCAATTTCAGCGCGATCCTCGAACACGCAAAGCGGATGAACTGCAAAGTTACGGTTGCTGCGGGTTCGGAATCGCGGTTGGAGGACCCGGCGGAGGAGTTAGAGGGTTAGGTTGCGAACCCGTGGGATTCTGCCCGGGCGTTCCGGCTGGCGTTCCGATGGGTGCGCCCGGCGCACCCACAATGCCCATGTCTTTCGAAGGATCCCAGATGAATTCGAACAGGCGATAATTTTTGGCCGTTTCGTAAACCATGATGGAAGCATGATTGACCTTGCTTCCCACGCCGATGATGTTGCCTCCGACGATGGTCGGCGTATCGCCCAAAGGAACGCCCTGAGAGTCACTCCCTGAGGCGGTCGTATCGGTTCCTGGCGCGCCTGTGGCTGTTCCGGTTGTGCCTGCTCCCGTCGCAGGAACGCCCAGAGTGCTACCAGGGCCCAAAATGCCGCCAGCAGCGCTCGGCGGCGCGCCAAAAGCGAGCGGCGCAGTGCCGACCGCCGGCTGGCCGCCGGCAAGGGGCATCTGGATACCACCTTGCGGCGGTTTGAGGCTGCCGATGAGATTTCCAGCCGGGCCCACGTAAATCAGGCGCCAGGAGCCGTCTTCCTTGTTCATGGGGTCTTTATAGGCTTGGCGCATAAATCGGATGCTGCCGACGGACGGCTTGATCAGTTGGTCCATGGACGTGGGGAAACGCCCAAACTTCTGGTAATAGAGCTTGATGCCGCGGGTGTATTGTTTGCCGCGCCAAATCATGTCCTGCTCTTTTTCCCGCCGGCCTTCCGTGACAACACGCAATCCGATTGACAGGGTGGCAACAAAAACGAGGGTGACAAGAAACATAAGGATCAGCAAGGCGTAGCCGCCTTGTTGTTTTGTTGCTCTCGTCTGGACAGGTCTGCTTGTCATAGCGACGGTGAACCAGCTTGCTCTTCCAGCGGCGCGGTGCCGTGAAGCCCGCTCGAAATTTCCTGAAACTCGAGACTGGCATTGCCGACCTTGAGGATACGATAGCGGCCCAGCAGAGTATCGCCTTCCGTCACGACGTAAACGTCATCGCCATCGGTAAAGAAAGCGCGCCGCGTTGTTCCAGCAGGGACGGTGCCATAGCCAAAGTACTTGAGGTTTGGCGGTAATTTCGCTTCTGTGGGAAGTGGGGGAGGGGGCGGCGGTGTATTTTTAATTTGCTCAGCTTGCTTCCGCTTGGCTTGCTGCTCCTGTCGAGTAGGCGGCGCGATGATACTGAAAGGATTTCGGCCATTGCTCTTGTATTCGGTCTTCCGCGCGCGGTCCAACTCGGACCAGCGAATTTGCGGATTCTCCACCGCCAAGACTTTATAGTTCTCAATGGACCTGGCCGTTTGCATGGCAGGGGTGTGCTTGTTCCATTCGAAACTCCAAACCGCCAGGGCGACAGCCACGAGCACGACTAGAACAATGATTTGTTGATTGCGATTCATGCCGCATCCCGGAAATAGGTACGAAGGCGAAGGCCCACGCGAATGGAACCTGCAGGGGTATGATTTTGCGCATCGGAAGCAAGCTCTAAACTATCGACGATGTAGAATCCCTGTGAGCGCTGCAAGCCATTGACGAACCGCACCACGCTGCCATAGTCGCCGCTGATTGTGGCATCCAGGTTCACCTCGGCCATGCCGCGGTTTTGGAGCTCCTTCTGCTTGAAGGTAAGAGACACAATCTGAAGGCCTGCTTTTTTGGCGATTTCATCGAGCTCGGCAGAGGTGATTGAGGAGCCGATGCTCTCTGGCGGAAGAGATTGTTCGAATTTCACACAGTCTTTCCGCGTGGCGGGCATGTGGTCTTTGATGTATTGCGCCGACTTAATGTCGCCCCTTAAGAGCTTGAGCTGGAGATTCTGCGCGTCGAATTCCTCCTGTCGCGTGTATGGAGACGCGGCCAATCTCCAACTGTAGAAGGCAAGCCCGGCATCCGCCGCCAGGAGCAAGCCGAGGACCACAAGGATCGCGCGTTTTTGGAATGTGAAATCCCGGTGCATTACGTCCTCGAATACTCCGCGGTCAGCTCCACAACCACTTGATCTTCGCCCGTTCGCTGCGAGGGAACGCGCACATCAATCAATTGGACGTGCGTAAAAGTCTTCGACTCCTCGAGCGCCTTTAGAAACTTGAGTTTGGCGTCGTCGCTGGTAGCGCCGACGGTAAATTTTACCTCGACGCGGCCCTTGTCCTGCGTGGGCATGATGCTGACCACGTGCACACCCGCCGGCAGAACTTTCTCCAAGTCCATGAACATGAGCGTCCAGTTGAAGCTGCGCGCGTCGATGAGGCCATTGATGAACGCAGCGCGGTCGTGCAGCTTGGCATTTTCCTCGAGGCCGAAAAACTGCTCCAAGGATGTGCGCTGTTGTTCAAGCTCGAGAACCTGCCGGAGAATGCCTTCCGATTTAGCGCGCATTTCCGCGTTGGCCTTGCGCGCAAGATAGACGTGCCAGCCTAGACCCAGAAAGAGGACAGCCGCGACGACCCCCAGAAGGCCGGAACCGGCCAGGAATTTCCGGTGCGTCACCAGAGGCTTGGTTGCTAGATTGAGCCGAATCCTCATTCTTCTCCTGCTGCTGACAATCTCGAATCCCGAGCAGAACTATTCTAACCTCGTTGCAACATCCAACCGACCAATCCTTCCAGTTCGCGATCGGCAAGCGGGCGGGCATCCGCGGGGATGCGCCCCTCGGTTACCGCCGTTTGAAGCAGCGAGCGAACTTCGCAGTGAAATTCGTCTTCGAGCGGCGGCACAAATTCCGGCAAACGAGCGCCGAGGCCCGCCACGCGTACGGACTGGATGCCCTCCTGCCAGGTGTCCTGGTAATAGGCGGCGACGGGGTAAATGTCTTCGAGCAACATGTGTGGCGTCAGATCAAAGCCTTGCGCCGGCAACTCCGTGCAGCGGTAACCGCAAAGCACGCCTTCGCGGACGATCGCGGTCGTCAAAGAGGAGCCGGAAACGCGCGCGAGGAGCGTGGGGCGATGCTCTTCCACCAGCGCGATGGCTGCGAGGGATGAACTGAGCACGACGCCGGGATGCAGCCCGGCCGCTTCGGCGAGAGACTCATATTCGCGGATGATGCGCAAGCGAGCGAGCGCTGTGACGACGTCGACACCGGCTTCCCTGGGAGATTGCCGCATGTAGGAGATGAGCGTCTCTTCGACTTCAAAAGGAACGCTCTTCTTCAGTTTCCAGCGCAGCAGGGGATCGGCTTCTTCCTTCGAGCGTGGAAAATCGTCGAAATGCTGAACGAAAACGCGTATGACCGGGTCCGGCAAAATCAAGGCGACGCTCTCGTCTTTAGCGCGTAGGGTGGAGCACACGGCGGTAATAGCGGTCTTGAGAGCTGCGGCATTCAGAATGTTGGTTTCGACGGCAGAGGGTACAAGAGCGCCAGGCGGAAGCACCTCGACGCTGTAACCGTCCACGCCGCCGGTCCTTGTCCAGCGCGCACCCGCGACACGGTCCAATCCTATCTCGAGGGCCAGCGGCGGGTGCGGTGTGGCATCCAGCCAGCGCGCGACGCGGCGCACGAGTTCGCTCTTGTAGATTCCTTGATGAAATGTAGCGGCGCTACTCAACGAAAGTCACCTTATTGATTTCTTTTACCGTGGTAAGACCCGCGCGGATTTTGGCCAGGCCGCTTTCGCGCAGAGTGATCATGCCTTCTTCTATAGCGATGCGCTTGATCTCGGAAGTCGGGCGGCGATCCACAATCATTTCGCGTATGCGATCCGTCAAGTCCAGCAGTTCGCAGATCGCGGTGCGTCCATGAAAGCCCGTGCCGGAACATTCGAGGCAGCCGGCGCCTTCGGAAAGAAGGACGTTAGCCCACGCCGCCGGATCGAGACCGGCTTCCTTTAATTCGGTGGGCGAAAAGTTTTTCGGGCGCTTACAATTTTCGCAGATCACGCGGACGAGGCGCTGCGCCATGATGCAGTTCAGAGCGGAGACGAAATTGTAGGGCTCGACACCCATGTTGATGAAGCGGCCGATGACATCGGTGACGTTGTTGGCGTGGACCGTGGTGAAGACCAAGTGTCCTGTGAGCGCGGATTGAATAGCGATTTGAGCGGTTTCCTGGTCGCGGATTTCGCCGACCATGATCTTGTCGGGGTCGTGGCGAAGGATGGAACGCAAGCCGCGCGCGAAGGTGAGGCCTTTTTTCTCGTTCACCGGGATTTGCGTGATGCCTTTGAGCTGGTATTCGACGGGGTCTTCGATGGTGACGATTTTGTCTTCGTCGGATTTGATTTCGTTGATGGCGGCGTAGAGAGTGGTGGTTTTGCCGGAGCCAGTCGGGCCAGTGACCAGCACCATGCCATAGGGCTCTTGAATGTAGCGGCGGAAGCGTTTGACCTCGAGTTCGGAAAAGCCGACGACGTCGAGGCTCAGTTTTTGAAATTTCTCGGACAGCGTTTCTTTGTCCAGGACGCGGAGGACCGCGTCTTCCCCGTGGCTTGCGGGCATGATGGAGACGCGCAGGTCGATGAAACGGCCTTTGTACTTGACGCGGAAACGGCCGTCTTGAGGGACGCGGCGTTCGGCGATGTCCAAATCGCTAAGAACCTTGATGCGCGAGAGGACGGTCGAGTGCCACTCTTTTGCGATCGGCTGCATGGCATGCTGCAGGACGCCGTCGATGCGGTACTTGACGGCTACTTCGGTGTCGCGGGCTTCAATATGAATGTCGCTGGCACGGCGCTCCAAAGCCGTGAAGATAATTGTTTCGACCAGCCGAACAACGGGGCTGACGGTGGTGTCGCGCGTGAGGCGGTCGCCGGATATGGTTTCTTCGCTCTCTTCTTCTTCCTTGGAAACTTGCAAGGTGAAGGCTTCGGTGGCCTGCTCGAGGACGCGCTGAGACTGCTCGGTGCGCTTGAGGATGTCGCCAATCTGCTTTGCGGTGGCCACCTTGATGGCCAGCTTCTTTCCCAGCAATAAGGGGAGTTCGTCACTGAGCAATACCAGGCTGGGATCGGAGACCGCGATCGAAAGTGAGTTGTTCTGCACTTCGAGCGGCACGAAGTTATAGCGGAACATCAAATCCGCGGGAATGGTGCGGAAGAGCTCCGGGTCAATACGCTGTTCACTCAGATCGACGAAGGCGCAGCGATATCTGTGCGCGAGTTTCCGGGCGAATTCAGTTTCGTGAACGGCTTCGGGGTTATCGCCGGGGGTCCAATTGTGTTCGGGTGTAGCCACAGTCTCCTTAGCTTAACTCAACTTACTTTGCCGCTCCGCCCGCGAAGGAGAAGATAGGCAGATAGAGCGATATCAAAATGAAGGCTACCAGCAAGCCCATGAAAACAAGAATAACCGGTTCGATGATGGCCACCAGGGCCGAAAGCCTGACGCCTACTTCTTCTTCATAAAATTCGGCCACGCTGGTTAGCATAGGAGCGAGAGCGCCGCTGGATTCGCCGACCTCAATCATGTCCAAGGCCAGCGCCGGCATGGTGCCCTTCATCGCCAAGGCTCTGTGGAGGGATTCACCCTCGCGAACCAACTGCGTCGCTTGGGTGACCGTGGAACGAACGAGCCTGCTGCTTATCGCGTCGGCGGCAGTTTGCAAACCGGCAACCAAAGGAGTGCCGCCGGTCAGGAGCGTAGCCAGGGTGCGCGAAAATTGGGCAACCTGGAATTTTAGAAGAGTGTCACCAACGACGGGAATACGGAACTTCAGGCGGTCAAACGCTTGGCCGCCGTCCTCCGTCCTGGACCAAAGGAAGAGGGCAAAAGCCGAAAGAAATATCAGCGCAATGGCGCCCAGCACGAGGTACCGATAATCGACTGTGAGGGCGATCAGAATTTGCGTGGGCTTCGGCAATTCGACGTTCAGGTCGCGATACAAAAGGGCAAATTTGGGGATTACAAAGGTCACGAGATACGTCACGATGATGGACGCGACGATGATCAGAAGAGCCGGATACACCAGCGTAGCGAGAATTTTCTTTTTCACTCCAGTGCTGACCCGCTGATAGGCAATGTAGTAGTCCAAAACTCCCGGCAGGTTTCCGCTTTTCTCGCCGGCGAGAATGGCCGTCGCGTAAACTTTGGAAAATACGCCAGCCTCAGTGATGGCTTCGGAGAGCGACCTCCCTTCCCGGACGCGGTCACGGACTTTCGAGAGGATGGGGCGAAGTTTCGGCGAGGTGGCCCGGTCGGCCAAAAGATCCAAAGCACGCAGAATCGGCAAGCCGGCTTTAATGAGCGTATTAAACTGTTGATTGAGAATGAGGAAGTCCGAGCCGCCGAGCTGACGATCGCTGCGCGGCTTTATGAAGGCGCTCAGTAGGCTGCTGCGGGTCTCTACGGAGTAGACAAAAAGGCCCCTCTCAGCCAGCTTCTGGCGCGCTTCGGCCAATGACCCCGCAGCCTCGACGTGCGAGAAAACCCGGCCGTTGGCATCCGCCACGCGGCAGACAAATTCCCCCATAGACTCTCAGTTTACCTCATCTAGGTATTATGCGGGGAAGCACCTAAGGGTTAGATGTTCCTCTCGAGAAACGTTAAGGCATTTTAACGCGGACTTAAGTTTAAGGTCTTGATTCGGCAGGTGATTCGCCGTTCACGATGGCGACGCCGGGAGGAACATCGAATTGGAAAAAAGAGATGGGAAGCGAAAGATTGAAGCGCCAATCAGCGAACTTGAACTCGACCGTGACTCCGCCCTTCTCGCGCACCAGGACGCGGGCTAGATCACCCGTGCCCGGCATAAGTTCCAGGTAAACAGACTCCTCGGGGCCGTCATCCTGCATTTCCGGCGCATCGCCGGTGCCGGCCCGCGGCTTGCTTTGTTCGCCACGCAGCGGGCAGTATAGCACGATGTCTCCTGCGGTGGCCGGTTTCTCGGCCGCAGCTATCTCGACGCGCGCGCAGATCCGCGACAATTTCATCTCGCCAGCGAGGAGCGCCATCGGAGTACGCCAGTCCGTACTCTGCTTGGCCGGAACGCGGGTCACGGTGCGATCCGCAGGGACATAAAACCATGCTGTCTTGCCGTCCACCACAAAGAGATTTTTTTCGGGGGATTCGTATTCCCAACGCATTTTCCCTGGCCGCCGAAAATAGGCCACTCCCGCCTCTGAGCGAACTACTCGCCCGTTTTCGGAGTAACGCTCGAGAAAAGTTGTTTGCAGAGTTTGCGCGCCATGGTATCGCGCTTCGAGCAACCGGACGAGCCGGTGCGTGTCCGCCGCGCCTGGACTTAGCGAAAAAAGGCCAAGAACCAGGCCCACGAGGAAAGTCATGACGCTTAGTCTAGCAGGTCCTTTTTGTAATGCGGAATCCGTCGTGGCGGCAGCTATCGCAGAGTTGTAAAGCTGGGATGGCCGAAAAGCAAGAGCTGTTGGCGTGATGTGCTGCTACTGCTCAAAGAGCTTGCGCGTTGAGTGCAAAAGAAAAGAGCACAGGACGTATGTCCCGTGCTCTTTTCGATTCGCTGACGGATCCGATGTTAGCTATCCGAGCCGTCGGGTCGATCCCTTTCCGACTTACTGGAGAGGAGCCAGACCAGAGGTGCCGCAGGCAATCACTGCACCCGCCGCACCCGTGGGATCCCGGCGGATCACACCGGAGTCATCAGAGCAGAAATCGCTCTGTCCGCTCGTGCCAGCCGCAACCGGAACCGCGCTGGAGTTGAAGTTGGTATACGGGCTGACAGCCGTGCCCGCGCCGCCTGAGGGGATTGATGCGAACTTATATCCGCTCTTTGTTCCGCCGCCCAAATTGCTGTCGATCAGGCAAGCTGCGGTCGAAGTGGCACCTGCACAACCGGCAGCAGGGGTGCTCAAAGCACCCAAGGTCCCGTAACCGATACCGTAGGTCGAGCTGTACGTAACCTGAGCCGTGTTAACGGTGCGAAGAGAACCAACCGCCGAAGCCTCGTTCGCTGCCATACGTGAACGGAGCAAGTTCGGAATGGCGATGGCCGCGATGATCAAAATGATCGCCACGACGATCAAAAGTTCGATAAGAGAGAAACCCTTCTGTTTCTTCATGCTATCTCCTTGAGAGTCTAGTTAAAGTTTATAGTGCCAGAGCACGCGCTACTAAGAGGCAAGATAGATGCCACTCTCCAGCTCGCCAGCGCCAGAGACCTCTATTACGCTAAGGCGTTTATATTCTTGGACTTACAAATTCAATGCCAGTATTGAATCTACCCAGAACACCCATCCAGGTACGTCGCAAGGCTGAAACTGACGTTTTTCGTCAGTCCAAGCGAGCGAAAAAGGGCACTTTGGCATGGCCCCACACAGTCTGCAGTCTTCCATTGATCCGCTTCCAGCATCGTTGCTTTTCGACGAATCTGTTTATTGGCACAGCGTAGGAAAGAAGGAAAAGTAATTCTCGGACGCTCTGCCATACCTGGGTTCCTTCAAATTCGACACAACCGGAGCTTTCTCGGGCGGCTAGCGGTACGTAGAGGACGAGAATCGCCATTTTCGCTGGCAACCCGAAAAATCTCATTTTTTCCACTAACCTTTTACGGTACTGCATTGCAAGCGCACTCGTCGCAGAGCTGACACCTGGATCGCAAAAGAAAAGAGCACAGGACAGATGCCCCGTGCTCTCTTGCTTCGCTGACGGATCTAAAGTTAGCTATCTTACCCGTCGAGTCTGTACCCAGGCTAACTACTGGATAGGTGCCAGCCCGGAAGTACCGCAGGGAGTTACCGGCCCTGCTGCACCCGTGGGATCCCGGCGGAGCACACCTGTGGAGTCCGAACAGAAATCGCTCTGTCCGCTGTGGCCCGGAGCTACGGGAACCGCGGTAGAATTAAAATCGACAAACGGACTGGCAGCCGTACCCGCGCCATTGGAGGGGACCGACGTGAACATATAGCCGGCCTTCGTTCCGGTGCCCAAACTGCTGTCAATCATGCAGGCCGCGGCTGCAGTGGCAGCGGTGCAACCGGCGAGAGGAGTACTCAAGGCGGACAATGTGCCGTAGCCGATGCCGTAAGTTGAGTTGTAGGTCACCTCAGCGGTGTTAATGGTGCGCAGAGAGCTCACCGCCGAAGCCTCATTCGCCGACATACGCGAACGCAGCAAGTTCGGGATGGCAATGGCTGCGATGATCAAGATGATGGCCACAACGATCAGCAGCTCGATAAGAGAGAACCCTCTCTGTTTCTTCATAAGATGCTCTTTGAGAGATCCTTATTCATAATGACTTTACGAACGGGAGATGGGCACGTCAGTTGCCAAGCGCAACCGAAAGAGTCCACCGTCCGTACGAATCTGTAAGCTACACATTCTTAGCACTTTATCTGCACAAAAGAGGCCTGGCTGCGGCTCTGGTCGGATTGCCGCTCGGTCTGAACAGAACTCGTCGACGCCTTTTTTTGTCGGCCGAAACGACACATTTCGTCACTTTGGGACTCCACTTACTCTCTTGTCCCACGGAATTTGAGTTGGTCGCCGATCACCGCCTTCGGACATCCTCACACGCATGGTTTTTCGCCTAATGTAGCAAAGATGCCTGGGTGAGCTCCAGAAACTCGACTAGCCAGCAGCAACACCCTTCGTCTTGCGGGAAGTCGACGTAACAGCACGATTAGAAAATACACGGAAAGTGCGAGCATTTCCGGCTCCATAGCGTGACGATTGCGTGCCTGCGGAAAAGCGATGTAAAAGGGCAGAGGATACAGCAAAAGCAGGCCGAGTAACAGCCCCTGCCCCTTTACTCTGTCGCGAGCCGCGAACAGCCAACCAAATAGCGCCAGGAGCGAGAAAGGCCCATATAGCCAGGGGAGAAGAGGTCCGCCGCCGTAATGCATCATTTCACCTGACCAGAATGCGCAAATGCGTTTGACGGTCAATTCCAGGAATTCGCGGGGATATTGGCGCACGAACTTTATCGCATCATCGCGTTTTGCGGCCACATAAGCAATTTCACCCATTCGCGTGTAATCGTCGCGTTCCTCTTTGTTCGCGGAAGGATGTTTGCCTGCCCAACCGAAGCCGTTGCTGAAGTGATAGTTCCCGAGGTGAAACTCAAATCCAAAATTGCTACGGATAAAAACATATTGCCCAAAGACGACGCGATTCCGCACCAGCCAAGGCGTCACCACGAGCACGCACGTGACTAGCGCCAATGCTATCGGACGAATAACCGGCGCACTCTCTCGCCATCGGTGATAGGCCAACCAAACGAACGAGACCGGGAGAAAAGTAAGTAGCACCGGATTGGTAAGCAGTGCTATGCCCCAGAGAAAGCCGAAGATCAGCCAGCTGTATCTCCCACGAATCTCCACTATGTCCGCCAACTGCAGCGTCATTAGGACCAAATAGGCTAGCAGCAGACCCACCAGGCTTGTTTCCCAAACCTCGGAAGTCGGCCACGTCCAGAAGTAGGGTACAAGCGCCCACGCCCAACCTGCCGACAGTCCAGCAACAGGCCCCATCATGCGCTCGCAAATCCGGTAAAGAGGAATGCAAGTGAGAGCAGCAAAGATGCTGTTCAGAAAAAGGATGACAAATGCGGAGGCCGGAGTGAAGACGCCAAATACCTTGAACACGGCCGCGCACATGTAGGGATAAAGAGGTGCAATCCAGGCGGTCGGTCCGGTGAGAGGACCAAAAGGCGAACCGAAACCGTGACCAGTAGCTATAGAGTGGGCAATGCTTCCGATTTCGTATCCGAATGTGAAGTGGGGGTCCCCCACGGACATTGGCGGAGACACATGCGTGATGGGAATGATGTAACTGTGAACAATCAGGATCCGCGCCACGCGCAACGCAAGCGCGACAAAGACCATAAGCAGGTAAGGCTGGCGGCGGATTAAGCTGGCTTTGGGAATCATCCCGGAAATCATTTTGGATTAAACGTTATGCTTTTTTGCGTAGTGCCGAAAAGACCGATACGTGATCTTTAGGAGGTCGGCGGCGCGGGTGCGGACGCCCTCACCTTTCGCAAGAGCAGCCAGCAGATACCGACGTTCTGTCTCGGCGATTTCCTTCTCAAAGTCGAGTCCTTCGGCGGGGAAAGACATCTCACCCGCAGATCCGGGTCCGGAGGCGGCAGCAGAAGAATAGCCCGCGATGCGGTCGGGAAGAACGCGAAGGGATATCTCTCCCCCGGTTTCGAGCGCAACGGCTCGTTCCATGGTGTTTTCCAATTCACGGACGTTGCCCGGCCAATCATAGGCTTCGAGGCGGCGAACAGTTTCAGGTGATAGCCCTTCAATTGGCTTCTCCATGGACTTTCGGAAAGTTTCCAGGAAATGCCGAGCCAGAAGCGGGATATCTTCCCGACGCTCTCTCAAAGCTGGGAGTTGGATCGGAATGACGCTCAGGCGATAATACAAATCCTCTCGAAAACGGCCCTCTGCAATTTCCTTTTCAAATTCCTTGTTTGTCGCGGCGATGATCCGCACGTCCACGTCAATCTCTTCGGTGCTGCCGATGGGCCTCACTTTGCCTTCCTGTAGGACGCGGTAGAGTTTCACCTGCATGGTCAGGCTCATGTTGCCGATCTCGTCCATGAATAGCGTGCCGCCATGAGCCGCCTGGAAGAGCCCTTGACGGTTTTCGTTCGCGCCGGTAAATGCGCCTTTCATGTAACCGAACAGCTCGGATTCGAGGAGCGTCTCGGGAAACGCGCCGCAATTAATGGTGATAAAGGGAGCCTTAGCGCGAGGGCTATTCTCGTGAATCGCGCGAGCGACCAATTCTTTTCCTGTGCCGCTCTCGCCGGTGATCAGGACGCGGCTGGACTGCGGCGCAATGGTTTGGATCAAATCGAAGATGGCGCGCATCTTGGGACTCTGGCCGATTATGTTGTCAAGTCCCGTGAGCCGCCGCAATTCGCGACGAAGGTAGCCAGCCTCTTTTTTCCACTTCAAGCCCTCAGCAACTTCCTTGACGGCGCGGCGGAGCTGGTCAACCAGTTCGTGGTCCTTTATGACGTAGCGGTCCGCGCCTGAGTTGATGGCTGCGATGGCGGTCTCCACCGTGGGGACGCCGGTAATGAGCAGAAAGAAGGAGTTGGGGGAGATTTCCTTGGTGAATTTCAACAGATCGACACCGGTTGCTCCCGGCATCCGAACATCTGAAATGATAATGTCAAAGATCTGCGATTCGAGCTTTCGCTTGGCAGCCTCGACGCTGTGGGCTACTTCGACGCGGTGGCCTTCCTTGCGAAAAGTAATCTCCAGAAGCTCGCAAATGGAACGCTCGTCGTCGACAACGAGAATATGAACCAGTTCGTTGGCTGCTTCTTTCACCACTGCTTTCGTTCCCTGCATAAGGCTTCACACCGTTCGCGGCAACTCCACAATAAACTCCGCGCCGCGGTCTTTCTCTGAGATCACACCGATTCTGCCGCTGTGGGCCTGCACGATTTGATAGACGATGGAGAGCCCCAGCCCTGTGCCGCCCTCGAAACCGGACTGGAGAGGTTCGAATATTTTTGCACGTTGTTTCGCGTCCAACCCCACACCGGTGTCCCGAAAAACGATGCGCAGCCAGAACGGGAGCTGCTCAATGCCCACACTCAGCGTTCCTCCGCCCGGCATGGCGCGAAGGGCGTTGTCGCAAAGATTCCAAAAGACCTGCTTGATCTTGTTTGAGTCCACGCGCGCGCGCAACTCAGCCCCGTTAAATGTCCGGACGATCTGATAGTTGTTCTCGACTCCCGGTTTCCTCTCCAGCAGCGTCAAGGTTTCATCCAGCAACGCGCGTACGTCCGCGTCCTGAAATTCGTAGGTCTTCTCGCGAGAGTAGTTCAGAAAGTCCGTGATGATGTGGTTCAGACGCTCCGATTCGCGGCTGACGATGTTGACCAGGTGTTTCTCATCGTCCTCGAGCGGAACAAGTCGAGCCAGTTCCTTTACCGCGCCAGCGATGGCCGTCAGGGGCTGTCGAATTTCGTGGGCGATTGCGGCTGACAGCCTGCCCAATGCCGCCATGCGATCCTTGGTGGCCACTTCTTGTTCGAGTCTCCGCAGCTCCGTGAGGTCCTGAAAATTGAATACGTATCCGCTCCGCGTGGAATTCCTGGTGCGCAGCGGAGAGACGGAAATGCCCAAGTATCGCAACTGGCCGTCCGGCGTGCGGAAGTCAATCTCCCTGCGAACCACGGGCCGATCATCGAGGCTCCGCAAGCCCGGAAGCCAAAAATTCGCGTCGACCTCGGGAAGCTTCCGGCCGCGGAGGTCAACAAAGCGGCAAGCGAGAATTTCTTCTCCAGTGCGATTCAGGAGCACAATCCTTCCTTCCAAATCCGTGGTGAGAAGACCGCCGCGCATGGAATGGATGATGTCCTCAGTGAAGTCCTGTAGTTCGAGGAGCTCTTCACGCTTCTCTTCCAGCTCGATTCCCTTGCGGCGCAAGGATTGTGCGAGCAGGCTCGCCAGATAAGCGACCGCAAGGAAACCGAAGAGATTACTGAGGAACCAAACTCGCAGTCCCGCCGGAGTGGGCACAATTAAGAAAGTGCGAGGGATTCTGCCGGCAAAAGCGAGCGCGGTCATCCCGCCCAGGATGGCCAGGCAAACCGCCGCGGTGATAAACGCCACGCGGCGCGAAAACAGGATGCTGGACACAATGATGACGAGGAGATAGAGGGAAATGAAATAGCTTTCCTGCAGGCCGGTGGTGTAAACGAGGGCCGAAATTATGATTACGTCGCCGGCAACCTGCAAACCGCCCTGCCAGGCGGCAGTGGGAAGCCATCGGACCAACAAAATGTGCACGGCGCCCAGGGTGACCCAGACGAGCAAGAGAGGCAGAAAAGCATGGTTGATGCTGGAAGCGGGGACATACTGCGGCCAAAGGAGGTCGACAATTAGTATCAAAAGAATTGTGAGCAGGCGGACACGGGTCAGCCAGCCCAGCCATTCCCTTGTTGTCGTACTTTGATCCATGGATCGCCCGCGTTCCTGCCCCCAATTATCCCCCGGGCATTCACTAGTTTAGACAAAAATGGCGAAGGGCTGGGAGTTCCTTCCCCGCCCTCCGCCAAATGGATACTGTTTGCCGCTCGAAGCCGCGGCTAGTGAACCTCGCTCAACTTGCCGATTAAGGAGAATAGCGGCATGTACATGGAAATGACCACGCCGCCGACCACCACGCCGAGGACTACGATCATAATTGGTTCCAATGCAGTGAGGAGGTCTTTCACAGCGGCGTCGACTTCTTCCTCGTAGAAGTCCGCAATCTTTTGCAGCATGGCATCCATCGCGCCAGTCTGCTCGCCGACGCTAATCATTTGCGTGACCATGCCCGGGAAAACATTCGAGTCCCTCAGCGGATCCGTCAGGGATTTACCTTCCTCGAGGGACTTCCGGACTTGCTGCAAAGCCTTTTCGACGACGGCGTTGCCGGCAGTCCTGGCGGTAATGTCCAAACCTTCCAGGATAGGCACGCCGCTGGAGATGAGCGTTCCTAAAGTGCGGGTAAAGCGTGCGACCGCGATTTTTCGCATGAGGATGCCAATGACCGGCAGGCGGAGGATGGTAGCATCAATCGCGTAGCGCCCTTGGGGAGTACCGTACCAGACCTTCAAGCCAAAGATGCCGGCGCCAATCGCAACCAAAATCAGGAGTCCGAAGATGCTGCCGATAATGTTGCTAAGGCCGATGACGATCTTGGTTGGCAAGGGCAAATCGACACCCAAGCCGGCGAACAACGTGGCGAAAATGGGCACGACCTTCCACAACAGCAAGACGATGACGCCGCCGGCCACGCTCAAGACACCGATGGGGTACACCATCGCGGACTTAACGGCGCGCTGCAGCTTGACGCTCTTTTCGATATAAGAAGAGAGGCGCTGCAGAATGGTGTCGAGAATACCGCCGGTCTCGCCGGCCTCGACCATGTTTACGTAGAGCGAGTCAAACACCTTTGGGTATTGGCGCATGGCAGTGGAGAGTGTGGCGCCGCCTTCCACCGAGCCGCGCGTGCCCGTCAGCACCTTCTGAAACGTCTTGTTTTCCTGCTGGCTGGCAAGAATCTCCAGGCACTGGACAAGCGGCAAGCCTGCGTCGATCATCACCGAGAACTGTCGCGTGAAGATCGCCAGTTCCTTGGCGTTGACGCCGGAACCGAAGGTCGGCAGGTTGAATTCCTTTCCTTTCTGCGACATCTTCGTCGGCGTGATCTGCTGGCGCCGCAGTATATTCTGGAGCTCCGCCTTGCTCGTCGCGGTGAGCTCTCCGCTCACGTTTCCGCCGGAACGATTGGTTCCTCGATAGGTAAAGACCGGCATATACTTTCCTCCTCAATCCATAAAATTCATTATTGCCCAAGGCCCGATAGCCCTGAAAAATCTTTAGCGCTTGCTCCCCGCCGGCGTTTTCGAGCCGCCGCCAGAGGTTGAAGACACTCCACGGTTGATCATGTCCTGCAGCTCATCGGCATTCGATGAACGTGAAAGAGCCAAGTCCAGGGTGATGAGTTTCGCAAAATACGCGTTGGCAAGACCTTGGTTGAACGTCTGCATGCCCGTTTGTCCGGTACCCGTCTGCATCGCGGAATAGATCTGGTGAATCTTGTCTTCGCGAACGAGGTTGCGGATCGCCGGGGTGGGTATGAGAACTTCCATGATCATCACTCGGCCGCGATTGTCGGCGCGAGGGAGAAGCGCCTGACAAAGGATCCCTTCCATTACCATGGAAAGCTGCGCGCGAATCTGCGGCTGCTGGTGGGAGGGAAAGACGTCGATAATGCGGTTAATGGTGGAAGACGCGGAATTGGTGTGCAGCGTGGCAAACGTCAAGTGGCCGGTTTCGGCGATGCGCAGTGCCGATTCGATGGTTTCAAGATCGCGCATCTCGCCGATGAGCACAACGTCGGGGTCTTCGCGGAGCGCCGCGCGGAGCGAATTCGCAAAGGAGTGGGTGTCGGCGTGAACTTCGCGCTGGTTCACCAGGCATTTCTTGTGATTATGGAGAAACTCAATGGGGTCCTCGATGGTGATCATGTGCTCTTCGCGCTCGGCGTTAATCTTGTCGAGCATGGCGGCGAGCGTCGTGGATTTCCCCGAACCGGTCGGCCCGGTCACTAGCACGAGTCCGCGCGGTTTGTCGCAGAGCCCTCTAACGACCGCAGGCAAACCCAGGGCGTCGAAGTTCTTTATCTCCCAGGGAATCGTACGAAAAACGGCGGCTACGGCACCGCGCTGATTGAAAACATTGCCGCGAAAGCGCGCCAGGTTCTTAAGCCCGAACGAAAAGTCCAGCTCCAGGTTTTCTTCGAAGCGGTGCTTTTGTGCATCCGTCAGAACGCTATAGGCCAGCGACTTCGTATCGGCGGCCGTCAGGGGCGGCATATCCAGGGCCCGCAAATGTCCATGAACCCGGACGCGGGGCGCGCTGTTTGTGGTGATGTGGAGGTCGCTGCCTCCCATCTCGATCATCTTTTTGAGCAATTCGCTCAGGGTAATTCCGGCCATCGCTTCACCTTTTTCTACAATACCGTCTCGCGCAAGACCTCTTCCAATGTCGTCTGCCCTAAGGCTACTTTTATCAGCCCGCTTCGGCGCAACGTAATCATGCCCTGCTCGATCGCCTTTTTCTTCAGTTCCAAAGCGGAGGCGCCAACGAGAATTAATTCACGCAGTTCGTCGTTGATTTCCATCACCTCATACAAACCGGTTCGGCCTTTGTAGCCGCCCTTGTTGCAGGTGTTGCATCCCTTGCCGTGATAGATTTTAGTGGTCTTGACTTCGTCAGGGGTATAGCCGGCATCGATAAGCGCCTGCTCCGGCAGTTCCAGTTCTTCCTTGCAATTTGTGCAAACGCGTCGCACCAGACGTTGCGCGCAAATAAGATTCACGGAGGTGGCCACGAGGAAAGGCTCAATACCCATGTTCATCATGCGGCTGATGGTGGAGGGCGCATCATTGGTGTGCAGCGTGGAGAGCACCAAGTGTCCCGTGAGCGCCGCTTTGACGGCGATTTCGGCGGTTTCAAAATCGCGGATTTCGCCAACCAGGATGATGTTCGGGTCTTGCCGAAGGAAAGCGCGAAGCGCGGCGGCGAAGTTCAGGCCGATTTGTTCCTTCATCTGAACCTGGTTGATGCCCGACACCTGGAATTCGACCGGGTCCTCGGCCGTCATGATATTGGTATCGACGGTGTTAAGGCGCGCGACCGAGGAATAGAGCGTGTTGGTCTTGCCCGATCCAGTCGGCCCGGTGACCAGCACCATGCCGTACGGCCTCAAAATGTTGCGCTCGAATTTTTTCAGCGACTCCTGCTCGAAGCCGAGTTTGGTCATGTCCAGTCGCAGGTTCTCTTTGTCGAGCAACCGGAGCACAATCTTTTCGCCGTAGAGTGTCGGCACAGTCGAGACGCGGAAATCGAGTTCCTTCTTCTTGCCGTCGGCTTTGTACTTGATCATGATGCGGCCGTCTTGCGGCAAGCGCTTTTCCGCGATGTCCAGCTTGGCCATAATTTTGAGGCGGCTGGTGATGGCGTCCTTCAGGCGGAGCGGCGGGGTCATCACCGTTTGCAACTGTCCGTCAACGCGGAACCTCACGCGCATTTCAAGCTCATAGGGCTCGATGTGAATATCGCTGGCACCTCGTTTGACCGAGTCCGTCAAAATCAGGTTCACGAGCTTGATGATCGGCGCCTCTTCGGCGGCCTTTTCCAGCGTCGCGGTATCGAGTTCGGCTTCCTCGGCGGCCAGCTCCAGCTCCTGGTCTTCGTCGACCAGGTCCTTCATCATTTTGCTCAGTTCTTCCGTGTTCGTTACCGAAGCGCCGTAGAACCGCGAAATGGCTTCGCCGATGGCCGACTCGGAGGCCACGACAGGTTCCACGTTGAACCCGGTCATGAACTTGATGTCGTCCATCGCGAACACATTCGTGGGATCGGTCATTGCAATGGTGAGAACGGAACCCACGCGCGAAAGAGGAATGACTTGATAACGAAGTGCCGTGTCTTGGGGGATGAGCTTGATGACGTTGGGATCAATTTCGTAATACTTCAGGTTGATAGAGGGAACACCGTACTGGCGCGAGAGCACACCGGTGATGTCATCATCGGTGATGAAGCCCATCTTCGTCAGGCAGCTCCCCAGCTTGCCGCCATTAGTGCGCTGAAACTCGAGCGCTTTCTGGAGCTGGTCCTGAGTGATCAGGCTTTCTTTAATAAGTATCTCGCCCAAACGGACGGACATCCGCAGCACTCCCTGCCGGTTTGCACCCACGGTCAACATAGCAAATGGGGACGACAAAGGTGTGCGGAAAATAGAAGGTAGTTCTGAAATGGCTAATACCTGTACGCAGGGGCAGGTTCTTTCGAAAGCGGGACAGGCGCCGTTCTTGACTTGCTTCGACGCGGTGGCTATCGTGCAAAAGAGAAGTATTCGTATGCAATTGCGCGGCAACCAGTTCTTTGGTCTGAGGCGCTGACAAAAAATGACCGCCATTTCAGCGGACGCTCGCCATCAAAGCCCTGCTGCTCCGCACAGCTATCACACTGCTCTTATTTTGGTATTCAGCCGGCCGCGTAGGTTGTCCAGCAAGAACGGGGCACATTTGCGGAAGAACTTCATTCCTGAAATGACGGTGGCCACGGCATGAGTCGTCTCGATTCCAAACAACGTTGGAGCTTGGTCATCGGCGGCCTCCTGCTCACCTTGCTTCTCGCCGCCGTCTTTACCTTCGGCTCGCTGGACGTCCCGTTCGAGCCAAAGAGTTGGCGTGCCCTGATGCCGCTATTCGCTGTCAATAGCTTCATCACTGCCGCGCTCTTAATCTTTGGCCTGATTCTGAGTCGAACCGTCGTCCGTTTGTGGGTGGAAAGCACCCGCGACCAACTCGGCGCGCGCTTTAAAACGAAAATGGTCGTCGGGGCCATGGCCATTTCCCTGCTCCCTGTCATCTTCATGTTTATCGTCAGCTACTCGCTGATCAACCGCACGCTCCTGCGATGGTTTCCCCGCCCTCTCGAAATCGCCTCGGAGCAGACGCAAGAGCTCATGAACGATATTGGCCGCTCGCAGATACCGCGTCTTCGCCGCCTAGCCATTGAAGTTCAGGAGGATTCCTCATCATCCACCGAAGACCTCCTGCAACATGCCTTTGCCAAGGGCGTGGACGCGGTATGGATTCTGGACAGAGACGGGAAAGCCACGCGCGGTGGAGTCGTGTGTGAAAACCAGCCGGAAGACCGCAGTGGCCCGATTTGTGCCCAAATCGGTGTGCTGGGCAAACCCGTCCGCGTGCTGCCCAGCGGGGTTGAAGTGTGGGAAGCCGATGGCAGGAATTATTTTGTCGTGCGGGTTCCGGCCATACAGGAAGGCCAACCTGCTGGTTATACGGTCACAGCGTATCGCACCAGCCCCGACTTCCTCGCTCGAATTACAGAAATTCAGGCTCAGACTCGCGAATATTATCAGGAGAAGCAGGACCTGAGAGCGCTTAAGCACCAGATGCTGCTGATTCTTCTACTGTTCACGGTGCTCCTGCTTTCCGCCGTGATGTGGGTCGCGCTCTTTCTCGCAAAGCAGGTCACAATCCCCATTCAAGCCCTTGCCGAGGGTACGCGTGAGATTTCCTCCGGAAACTTTGATTATCAAGTCCCCGAGCAGGCCCAGGACGAGCTTGGCGTTCTGGTGCGTTCCTTTAACACGATGACCACGCAGTTGCGAGACAATCGCTCGCAAATTGATCAGTTCACAAGAAATCTCCAACAGGCGGTTCAGGAACTCGAGCGGCGCCGGCAACTCATGGAGACGGTGCTCGAGAATATTCCCACCGCTGTCATCTCGCTCGACACCAGCGGAACCATTCTCCGCGCCAATACCGCGGTAACGCGTATGTTCGGCAGCGACGCACGCAACGCGCAGTCCCTGGATGAACTTCTCGGGCCGGATGCATCTCGCATCCTGCAGCTTCTCATGCGGCGGTCGTTGCGCATGGGCGTTGTCTCTCGCGAAATCGAGACCGTCGTCTCGGGGCGCGTATTGCACCTGGCCGTGACCGCCAGTTCACTGGGCCCGCGCCGCGCCAATTCCGGCTACGTCTTGGTCCTGGATGACCTCACCGAAATGCTGCGTGCGCAAAAGTCGGCCGCGTGGCAGGAAGTCGCGCGGCGGATCGCCCACGAAATCAAGAATCCGCTCACACCGATTCAGCTTTCGTCGCAGCGGCTATCGCGGTTTCTTGAGCGCCGGGAAACAACCGATGCCAAGCCTCACCGCGACGGCGAGCTGACCAAGCTCGTCCAGGAGTGCTCGAGGTTGATCGAGCGCGAGGTCGCCACCCTCGCGGCCCTCGTCAACGAATTCTCACAGTTCGTCCGCTTCCCCGCCGCTAAGCTCACGGCCACAAACGCCAACACCGTCGTGCACGAGGCAGTCGAGGTTTTTTCCGGGCGACTCGACGGCATCTCACTTAAGACCACGTTAGGCGAAAATCTGCCCGCCGTACGCGCGGATGGCGGGCTGTTGCGCAGCGTGGTGGTCAACCTGATTGACAATGCCGCCGAAGCGTTGGAAAACTCCACCTTTCGCGAAATTCTTATCTCGACATGCGCGCATCCCGACGCCGAAACCGTCGAAATTTGCGTGTCTGACACCGGTCGGGGCATCTCTCCGCAGGACAAAGACAAACTTTTCCTGCCGCACTTTTCAACGAAGAATCGCGGAACCGGCCTCGGCCTGGCTATCGCTGCTCGCATCGTCGCCGAACACGGCGGGAGCATTCACGTGGAAGACAACAAGCCCGTGGGCTCGCGTTTCCTCGTCGAGCTCCCCGTCGCAGAGCTCACACCCGCGGGCGTCACCGATCAGAGCGGGACAGAAAGCTCACGATGACTCCCAAGCCGCATCTTCTTGTCGTCGACGATGAAGCCGGGATTCGCGAATCGCTTTCTTCGATCCTCAAAGATGAGGGCTACCAAGTCGAAGCCGTTGCCTCCGCCGAAGAAGCTCTGCAACGAGCCGCTTCGGGCGACCTCGAAGTCATTCTCCTGGATGTCTGGTTGCCGGGAATGGACGGGCTCGAGGCTCTGAGCCGACTTCAGGCGATTCCGCGCGCCCCTGCGGTCATCATGATTTCAGGCCATGGCACGATCGAGACTGCCGTCCGCGCCACGAAACTGGGCGCCTTCGATTTCATCGAGAAGCCACTCTCACTCGAAAAAATCATCGTTCTCGTGCGCAATGCCGTGCAGCAACGGAAACTCCAGGAAGAAAATCAGATTCTGCGCGGCGAACTCGGCCATCGGTACCAGGTAATCGGGGACAGCGTGCCGATGAAGGCCCTACGCCAGCAGATCGCCGTCACCGCTCCCACCAATGGTCGCGTGCTCATCTACGGCGAAAGCGGCACCGGCAAAGAACTCGTCTCCCACGCGCTTCACGCCGCCAGCCTTCGCAGCAAAGGGCCGTTCGTCGAAGTAAACTGCGCGGCTATCCCGGAGGAACTGATCGAGTCCGAGCTTTTCGGGCACATCAAAGGAAGCTTCACCGGTGCCACGGAGGACAAGGTTGGAAAATTTCAAAAGGCGGATGGCGGCACGCTTTTCTTGGATGAAATCGGCGACATGAGCCTGAGAACGCAATCCAAAGTGCTGCGCGTCTTGGAAGAACAGCGCTTTGAACCGGTGGGCTCCAGCCAAACCATGACCGTCGATGCGCGCGTGATCGCGGCTACGAATAAAAATCTCGAACAGGAGATTACGCGCGGCGCATTTCGGCAGGATCTTTTCTACCGCCTAAATGTAATTCCCTTCTTCGTGCCGCCGCTTCGCGAGCGCAAGGAAGATATCCCCACGCTCGCGCGCTATTTTCTTGATGAGTTCAGCTCGGCCTACGGCAAGAAGACTCGCGAGCTGAGCGCAACGGCAATGGACATTCTCGTGCGCTATCCTTGGCCTGGGAATGTGCGCGAGCTGCGCAATCTCGTTGAGCGCCTCGTCATCGTCTGTCCGCAGGCGCGCATCGAGGCGCACCACCTTCCTCCCGAGCTTTTCCGCGGAGCCGCCGAAAGTCCTCAGCAACCTTACTCTACCCTGCACGAAGCGCGCAGCGCCTACGAGCGCGAATTCATTTTGCGGAAATTGCAGGAGCACCGCTGGAACATGACCCAGACCGCCTCGGCTCTGGGGCTCGAACGCAGCCACCTCTACCGCAAAATGAAATCTCTGGGCATTGCCGCGCCGGACTAGCGGAATTGTGGACGCCCTGCCGCTCTTTTCAAGCGTCTCCCGGCTCTGAATCCTCGCTGGCCTCGGCGATTTTCTCAAGCGCCTCGAGTTGCGCGTGCCAATCCAGTTCGCGCACGCGTTGCGGATTTTCGCGCCAATCCGGAACAACCTTCACGAAGAGTCCGAGATAAATCTTCTTATCAAACAACTCCTCGAGTTCCTTGCGCGCCTGTGTGCCGATTTTCTTGAGCATCTCGCCTTTGCGCCCAATGAGAATCTTTTTCTGCGAGTCTCGCTCCACGTTCATCGTCGCTTCGATACGAAGCAATCTTGGCAACTGTTCAAACTTTTCAACCTTTACCGCCAGCGCGTACGGCACTTCGTGATACATCGCCTGGATCGCTTTTTCTCTCACGATTTCCGCCGCAAGGAAGCGTTCCGGTTGGTCCGTCACCTGGTCTTCAGGAAAGTACGGCTCCCCTTCGGGAAGCAATCGCACAATCTCGTGGAGTAAATCCTCGCAGCCGTTCCCTTTTAGAGCGGAAATCGGAACGATAGCCGCGAACTCGAACACCTTCTGAAACGCCTCGATCAGCGGCAACAACATCTGCTTCGGGAGGCCGTCGATCTTGTTCAAGGCCAGAATGGTTTTCCCGCGAAACCGCTTGGCTCTATCGAGCAGCAGATCATCAGAATGAGGCGGCGTCCGGCTGGCATCCACCATGAGCAGCAGCACGTCGATGCCCTCGAGCGCCGCGGCCACTTCGTGCATCATTTGCCGCCCCAGCGCCGAATCCGGGGAGTGCAGCCCCGGCGTATCGATGAAAACAATTTGTCCCTCCGGCCGCGTGACGATCCCCTGGATGCGGTTCCGCGTCGTCTGCGGCTTCGAAGTGACAATCGCCACCTTCTGCCCAACCAGGCGGTTCAGCAGCGTCGATTTCCCCGCGTTCGGCCGCCCCACAATCGCTACAAACCCCGACCGAATCGCTCCCTTCTGCTTCGTCTCCGTTTTCTCCACTCTTAATCTCTTCTCCGCGCTCTCTGCGCTCTCTCCGTCCTCTGCGCCTCAGTGTAGATGCTTGTCTTCATCCCGAATGGTTCACTTCACCACCGGCAATTCCAGCGTGCTCTCATGTTCCTTGTCGTGGAGCAGCGTGACGCGCGCCGTCCTTGCATCCTTCCCCGTTTCGAAAGCTACAACTCCTCCGCTGTTGTAACCTTTCTCGGCGCCGATCGTGCTCGGGCAATGCACGAACAGCGGCAAACGGCTGCCCTTCGCTATGCGCCTCGAAAAAAATGTGAAGTTATCGAACACGCAGTTCTTTGCTTTGCCGGAGTGTCGAGCTTTTCCGGCCGCGGTGATTCGCGTCTCAAGCACAGGCATGGTATCGCGTAAGCGAAGGAATTCCTACATTGCGCAAAGAAGTCTCGGCGCTGAAACGCCGCTCGTGATTTACGAAGAAGCCTTTGCAGGCGCCGCTACCACGCGCTTTCGAATCCTCAGCCGCAGCACTTTTCTCTGGTTCGCTTCCATAACCTCGAAGCGGTACTCTTCCAGGTCAACCTTGTCGCCGGGCGCCGGCACCTTGCCCGAAACGTGGCTCAACAATCCCGCGATCGTCGTGACGGTCTCATCCGCCTTTTTCCCGAAACTCACGCCCAATAGTTCTTCAACGTCGCGAATAGCCATGCTCCCGCGCATGATCAGGCCGCCATCCGCTTCGCGCACCACATCCGGCGCCGGCGGTTTTCCTCCATTCCATCGTTCGCCCACGATTTCTTCCACGAGATCTTCCACCGTGGCGATTCCCGCCACCGATCCATGTTCATCGATAATCACCGCGAGCGGCTGCCCCTTCTGCCGCATTTCGCGTAGAAGTTCCGAGCCTGCCTTTGTCTCCGGCATGAACAGCACTGGACGCACCAGTTCGCGCACCTTGCGCTTTGGCAAATCCTGATCCGCGATGTGCAACAGGTCCTGCGCGTGCACGACTCCAAAAATATCGTCCAGCGATTTTTCGTACACCGGCATCTTCGAAAATTTCTTCTCGACAAACTTTGCGTGCAGCTCTTCGAGCGTGGCATCCGCCGCGATCGCCACGATGTCGGGACGCGGGGTCATCACTTCGCGGACTCGTTTGTCGCTGAACTCCACGACTTGTTCGATCAGATCCGCCTGATCCGCCGCGATGATGCCTTCTTCCTCCGCGGCATCCACCAGCGCCTCGATCCGCTCTTCCGTTCGCTGTTCTTGCGTCATCTCCGGCTCATGTTCGGAGATTCGCGCCAGAGATTCCGCGCCTTCAAGGAACACGCGCACCGGCCAGACCAGCCACATCGCCGCCCGGATGAGCGGCAACAGCGGAAACAGCCAGCGCCCCGTCGTGCGGTACAGCAGCATGTCCGGGATAAAATGCATCGCAATCACAACTTCCAGTGTGAGGAACACAACAAATTCGAGCAGCGATTCCCAAGTCCCCGACACGAAGTAGACCACGCCGCGAGTTGTCTCCAGGACCAGAAACGCCAACCAGAAATGGCCCAGAATGCGAAATGTCCTCCCGCCACTGCGCCTCTTGATGCGCAGCTTCGGCTCGATCTCTGCCTCAAAAATGTCCAGATGCTCGTGGACGCGCCCCGTATTCATGCGCCCGAGCTCGCGATAGATAAGGGTGAGGTAGGAAAAAATGGGCAGCCCAAAGGCGAGGAGGACGACACCCAAGGCGTAAACCCATCTATACGTGTTCATGCCAGCCCGAATCTTCGGCGCATCTTCCGCTCAATGCGGTTCATCTCGCCGCGGTCGGTTTCGTGGTCGTAACCCATCAAATGAAGCACGCCGTGCAGGATCAACACACGCAACTCATTGTTCAAACTTCGCCCGTTCTTTTTTGCATAACGCCGCGCCGTCTCCGGCGCAATGGCAATATCTCCCAGATATGTCTCCGTCGCCCGTGAATCCCGTCCTTCTCGGCCCTGCTCCGTGCCCTCTGAGTCCTCCGCGCCCTCTGTGTAAATTCTTTTTCTTCTGCCCGTCAAAAGCCCGCGCTGCTGTCCCGCCGGAAACGACAGCACATCCGTCGGCCCCTTCTTCTTCCGAAACCGCTCATTCATCCCCGCGATTTCCACATCGCTCACAAAGCAAACCGTAACTCCGAACTCTTGTGCGCCCAATTCTTTCTTCACGCGTAGCAAATATGTCTCAAGGGGCTTCCACGCAAACCGCACTTTTCGCTGCTGGTTTACGATCATGCTTGCTGATTTTCTTTATTCTGTACTTTCGCAGTTCCCTCGGCCGCGCTTCCCGCCTTGCCGTTCCCCGCCCCACCCGCTGCATTCACTCCGCGCTGCGGATGCGCCACGTCATACTCCTCATAAGCGCGAATGATCTGTTGCACCAGGTTGTGCCGCACTACGTCCTTCTCTCCGAACTGCACCACGCCAATCCCCTCGATCTTTCCGCACACTTCCAGCGCCTCGATCAAGCCGGACTTTTTCCCCTGCGGCAAATCGATCTGCGTCGTGTCCCCGGTAATCACCGCTTTCGAATTGAATCCCAGCCGCGTCAAAAACATCTTCATCTGCTCGCTGGTCGTATTCTGCGCCTCGTCGAGAATCACGAACGAATCGTTCAGCGTCCGTCCGCGCATAAACGCCAGCGGCGCCACCTCAATAATTCCCTTCTCGAGAAATTTCTCGAGTCGGTCCGCGTCCAGCATGTCGTACAGCGCGTCATAAAGCGGCCGCATGTAAGGATCGATCTTCTGCTGCAGCGTGCCTGGCAAAAATCCCAGCCGCTCCCCCGCTTCCACCGCGGGCCGCGCCAAAATGATGCGGTTCACCTGCTTCGTCAGCAGCGCGCTCACCGCCATCGCCACCGCGATGTACGTTTTCCCCGTTCCTCCCGGCCCGATGCCGAACATCATGTCGTGCTTTTCGATCTCTTCCATGTACCGCCGCTGGCTCGCGTTTTTCGGCGTAACCTGCTTCTTCCCAAAGGAGCGCGTCCTCGCCGGCTCAAACATTCCCCGCGGCGATTCGTGCGGCTCTTCCGTCGCCACGCGCATCAGCGACTTCACTTCCGTGCTCGAAAGCGACCGCCCGTGCCGCGTCAAGTGGTTGTATTCTTCGACGATTTTCACCGCCTGATCGACGCTCTCTTGTTCGCCTTCAATCGTCAGCCGCGTGTCGTGCAGATGTGTCCGCACGTGCAGCGAGTCCTCCAGCAAACGCACATTCTCATCAAGCGTGCCGAAGAACGGTTCAATTTTTCCGGATATGTGTACGGTACGTCTCATCCAAGTGGAAGGTCTGCCTGCTAAGGAAGCCGAGTGGCCGATGGGATTCCTCCTCGCGATCGGTGACCGTGCAACAGTCAACTCAGGAAGAAACTTCTTCCACCCTAACCCACCCTCGCCCCATGGTCAAGTTACGCCTTTGTTAGACTTTGCTACGAATCCGCAGGTTCCCAGGCCTCTCCAAAGATGTGATTCGGCATCTAACTCTTTGCCATTCACACGTTTCGAGCGTGCTTTCCTGCATCCAGATCGTAACCTGTCCTCTGGTACGAACGCGCTATGGACCTAGACCTTTCGTAACGCGAAGATGCCCCTCGACGCTGACACAAAAGAATCGCTGCAAATTCACTTCACTGAGGGGTGAGTAAAAAACATGAGCAGCAAACTTTGGATTGCGGGCGCCTTCGCAAGCTTGGCGGTCACTCTGCCTTCTGCAGCCGCAACCGCGGAGAGCGCCGGTTCCGGCGTTGTCTCAGCTCAGTCCGCCGTTCGCAGCACGGTTGTCTGCCGCGGCGTCCAAAGCGTTCCAGTGACCGCGGACGCCGAACAAGCTCTCCCGATGCATCTCGTCGCTCATCTCAAGTGTGGTGAGCAAGTGGCCGTACTCTCCGACTCCGAAGGCTACACGGTGCAAATCAGCACCGCCGAAGGCAAGAACGGTTACGTCGCGCGCATGTACCTCTCGGAAGCTTCTGCGAAGTCCGCAAAGGATCCGCGCACGGTCGAAGCCGAAGTCGGCGATAATGGCATCGCCCGCTGGCGGGCTGGCGCTCCCGGCAGCGACGAATTCTTCAGTGGTGGCTCGCTCGTCGAATCGCTCACCGCCAATGGAATCACCGTGCAGGTTTCTTTGCAGGACACTGGCTGGAAGATGCGCGCCAGCGTTGCCATCGCCAACGACAGCCCCGCGGAAATCCACTTCAACCCCGCCGGATTTACCCTGGACGAGTTGAAGCCCCGTCTTCGCGCGCTCGCCTATCAGAATCCTCATGATCTCGCTAAGGCACTAACTCACCAGGTTTATTGGACGAACGCCAGCGCCACCGCTCCTGCCTCGGCCACCTACCTGAACACCGCCTACACAAATTCGGCCTACGTCCCTGTCACCACGAATTACTTGGCGCAGGAAGCCCAGCAAGTCCAAGCCTCCGTCCTCGAGGCGCAGACTCTCGCTCCCAAGGACAAAACCTCCGGGGTCGTCTGGTTCCAGCGCGACAAAAACGCCCAAGAACTCAACTTGCGAATCTTCGTCAGCGACCAAATCTTCGAATTCCCGCTGTCCTTCCCTCCACACAACTAAAAAGGCAGAGCCAACCGCGCACCAAAACGCGCAAGCACCACCCGCCCCGCCCTCCGCACCCCAAGAGTGCGGGGCTCTTCATTTGTAGTGGCGAATCTTTAGATTCGCGCTTTTCTTCCTTTGCTCCCATTCCGAACCAACCCAGGAATCTGTTTCTTCTTTCTTGCTCCAGCCCTGCAAGATTCTCCTGCGCGCCCTCCGGCTCCTTTAGCTTGCCTTCTTTTGCATATCCCGAATCATCGCCTCCCGCAACAACGCGTTCGCTCTCGTCTGATAGCCCCTTCCATTTTTCCGAAGCCAAGCAATCACATCCGCATCCAGCCGCAGCGTGAGCTGCTTCTTAATCGGCCTGTAAAACGGATTCCGCACCGCATTCTTCCAAAACTTCTCCGTCAGTTCCGGTATGTCCGAAAAATCGATTTCCGAGTCGGGCATCCGGGCCAGCTTCTCGAACCGGCGCTTGCGCGCGGACGTCATGGGCCTAGCGGGAAAATTCCTTCGCACGATTTTCGTCATAGCGTTCTCGTTCCTTCCTGGTAGCCTTTCGGGCCGAAATAATTCGAATGATTTCGTCTTCACCCTCATTTCGCACGGTGTGAGCGACCAACAAAAGGAAGTTTCCGCCCGGCCAACCAAGCGCCTGCCAACGGAGTTCCTCGCCCACCACGCGGTCCTGCTCGATAACGGAAAAGGGATCCCCAAATACCAGCGTGGCGTCGTCAAATCGCACGCCGTGCTTGCGCAGATTGCCAGCGGCCTTGGATTCGTCCCACTCAAACCGCACTACAGTGTCAATAGTATAACACCAACAATGTAGCTACGGAAGTGTAGGGCACGTCTTGTCGTAGTTTTGCCCGAACCGCCAATCGGAGCAGCGTTGGCGCCGAACGGCTCTGAGCGCTGCGTCAATCCGCCGGTGCAGCTCGCGTCTTGACCCATTGCCGTACCGATTCCACTTCTTCTGCGCGCGTAACGCTAAGCGCTCTTCTTTGGGCGTCTCCACCGTGATGATCGGGTGCCGCGAATTCATCAGCAACCGCAGCTCAGCGTGCTTGTTAGGTTTCCCCATCGAGCCATCTTTGCTCCCGCATTTTCGTTTCTTCTTGACAAAAATAAGACACCGGTGTACTATGCACTTTGGGTAATACCGTGCCTCGTACCCAGGAACGCCAATCTCCCGATTGGCGTTTTTGCTTTTGGCAACCGGCCAAGTCAGCCCAAGTCGTTTATTCTCAACACTTGCGAAAAAAGGCCCGTTCTCCCCAATGGCGTCGAAGTAAGTTCCTTAGAATCAACACTTGCGCGATGGCCTGTAAATATTCATTCTAAACAACTTACAGAATAGGTAAACGCTTTAGAATCAACACTTACGAAAAAGCCGGGGGAGGAGGGGGCGGTTATGGTTAACTAGGCCTGCGACGACCCTCCTCTCCACAGACAGCCCTCTGCCGCGCTTTGCACACTCCTCATCGCGCTCGACTCGTTTGACAAAGCCGTGTGCCTCGTTTAACGTTAGAAGTTTGAGCGATACCCTAAAGGAGCAATAGATGGCGCAGGGACAGGCTACGAAAATCAAGAAGAAGAAAAAGTCGGTTTTGAAGCGCGCCGCGCAATCTCATCAACGCGCCGATGTGAACCGCGCCAACCGCACTCGGGTCCGCACACTGATGCGCCGCTTGCGCACCGCGATCACCGCGGGTGACGCCACCGCCGCCGGCAATCTTCTCCATCCGACGATGTCCGCGATCGATCAGGCCATTACCAAGGGCGTGCTGCACGAAAACACCGGCAACCGTTACAAGTCGCGCCTCACCCTCGCCTTCAACGGCGTCAAGGCCAAGGCCGCCAACTAACGTCTCAGCTAATTCAGTTAATGTGTTAGCTGCTTTGGGTAGGGCGGGCCTTGGCCCGCCTTTTTTCTTCTCGTGCCGCGCTTCGCTATCTCGAAGTAGATTTTGCTATGTTTACCTCGCTCGTTAATTCCGTCACCAGAAATTCCATCACCGCCCGCTCATCCTCTGCCCCGCCCTTTAGGCGGTCATCGGCTTTTTGCAGCGCGCGAAGTCCAGCCAGCAATTGCGCCTTGGGAATTTTGCGGGCTGCTTGCAGCGCAAGTTCCGCCTTCTCCGGGTTCATCGCCAACGCTCGCGCCGCTTGCCAGCCGTTTGTTACGCCTTTCAGTTCGCTGGCCTCGATTAACTTCCGATACATCCAAGCCATCGCCCCGACCATCGGCAACGGCTCTTCGCCGTCGCGCAGCAGCCGGTCGAGAAACTCGAGCGCCTTCGCGGGCTTCCTGGCGGCCAGCAAGTCAGCCAACTCCCATACCGTCGTCGTCTTTTCGGAGATCACCATGACGCTCACATCATTTCTACCAATGAACTTCTTCTCTCCCGCGAACGTGGTCAGCTTGTCGATCTCCGTTTTCAAGCGCATCAGATCGGCCGCCACGAACTCCGCCAAATCCTCGGCCGCGCCTTTCTCAAACTCCACGCCCTCTTCTTTTCCGATCGTCCGGGCAAACGCCACCGCCGCCGCGTGTCGCTGCTCCGGTTTTTCCCCAAGTCCGCATTCAACCACCAGCGTTTTCTCGACTAGCAGCTTCCCCCATTTCATTCTCTGATCCAGCCCCGTCGCCTCCACCACCAGCACCGTGAACGGCGCGGGATTAGCAAGATACGCGCTGAGCTGCGCCACGGCCTCGTCCCGGTTTTTCTCGCCGAGCTTTTCGATCGCTTCCGCGTCTTCGAGGAAAACCACCTGCTGCGGCGAAAGCATGGCCATCGTTTGCGCCTGGTCCAGCGCCGCCTGCGTTTCGCCGCGGGCCGCCGAATAACGCGAGATCGCCCATGTCCGCGACGCCTCCGGCACGAATCTCTCTATCAATTGCGTGCGGCAGGCGTCCCGGAGATAAGGCTCTTCCCCAAGGAGAAGCACCGCCGGAATCGTCTTCCCGCGTTCTAGCCGTGCCACCAACTCTTCCGGTGAAACCTGCGCCATGCGCCGTTCCCCTAATAATTTTCCGTGACCGCCGCCACCAAACGCTGCGCAAAATCCTGCGCCAGCCGGTCCAGCGCCGGGTCCTGCTCTTCGAAAAAGCTCTGCAGGTCGGTCGAAATTTCATACTGGTTGCGGAACACAAAATTGTCCGTGTGATATAGAACCTTTTGCGTCGCGCTTTCCGTGAACGTCACTTCGCACTTCACGGTCACAAGCATGGTCGTCGCCCGCCCGGTCGTCGTGTCGAAGAGCAGCGGCACCGCCTCCAAGCTCAAGACCTTGCCTCTCAAGACCGCATCGCCATCCTCCGGATTCGAGACCACCTTGTAGGACGTCTTTGCCAAAAATTCGTGCACTGTCGCGGCGGTCAGCTTTTGTTCCAGCCGGTAACTCGTGGTCTTGTTCTCCAGCGCGGGAATAGCGATCACATGAATGCTTTTCGGCAGAGTCGCGCTGTGCCCCGCAACGTGATACCCGCATCCGGCAAGCATCGCCAAAGTCGCCATCACTGCGCACACTGCTCTTCTACCGATCATGGCAGCATCTCCGCCAGCTTTACGGCGTTCGCCGCCGGCAACCGGATATTATCCGCCGCGCCCCAGAACCACCACGCTCCTGGCCGCGCCGGATCTTCCTCCGGCTTCGCCAGGTGCGCCACTTTTTCTCCGGCCACGCTCACGTTGCTCGGTCCCGCTTCGCCATCCGATGGAATCACAAATCCTGCATCCTGGCACGCCGCGACGACCTGCTCGGGCTTCGTTCCCGGCACAAGCTCCGCGCAGGCAGCAAACGCCGTGCCATAGAACACCGGCGCATGAATTACTTGCAAAGCCGGCATCACCGATTTATTGGCCACGCAGGCCTTCGTCTCCGCGCGCAACCGTTCCCGCGCAGCGTTCAGCTTCTGTTTGCTGCCGGGGCCAAAGCGGTCCAGGAGATTAAATGCCACTTGCGTGTCAAACACAGGTTGTCCCATCCCTTGAAAGGACAACAATTGCCCTGTCTGGCTCTCCAACTCTTCGACTCCGGCGCGCCCGGCTTCGGATACGGACTGGAAGCAGATCACTACCATGCGCGATACGCCGATCTTAAACAGACCTAAGGCCAAGGAAGCTGCAGACGTCCCTGCCGCGGAAGGAACCGCGTAAACGCTTGCATCCTTTGGGAACCTTCTGCCGTGCAACAAGTCCAGCTTCGGGAACCAGCTCACTGTGGCAGTTTCCCGCGCAGCCGCTCCGGACAGGTCGATGACCTTCGCATTTGCGGCGCGCGCGGCCTCCAGGTTTGCGCGAGTGAACTCCGCCGAGCCCGTGAAAAACACTTTCCCGGCCCGCTCAAACGTGCCTTCTTCCACGGGCCGAATCACTGCCGGCTCACCGCCCGCTTCGGTCAACACTCCCACGGCAATTTCTTCATCCACCAAGCGAAACTCCGCCCCGGCAAAGCGGCTCTCTTCGAGCAGTGAACGGAGTTCCGCTCCCAGCAGCGACGACGCACCCGCGATCACGATTCGGTTGGATCCGCGCTCGAGCGAAGGCATGAATCACGCGGTCCGGGAAGCCATGCGGTGCCGCACCATTCGCAGTAAATGCAATGCCACGCCCGCAGCGGCATACGAGCACGCCAAAATGATCAAGACAGGCTCGGAAAATTTCCAGATCACCCATAGAACCAGGAACAGCAAGACGATGGCCAGGGACGGTTGCTTTTGCTTCCAGGGAATTTCCTTGAAACTGCTGTACCGAATCGTGCTGGTCATCAGCCCGCCCAGCGAGGCTACCATAAGCAACCAAGCGATCGACCATCGCCAATCGTGCAAAGGCTCTTTGAAACCGTGCACCATGGCCGCCACCACGCCCGCGGCTGCCGGCGTGGGCATTCCTACAAAGTACTTCGATCCGCCCGGAGCCATTCCTTGCACGTTAAATCGCGCCAGCCGCCACGCGCAACAAATCAGAAACAGCAGGCAACTTCCCCAGGCCAGATCCCCTACGAATTGCGCCATTCCTCCGGCTGCCACGTGCAGACCTCGCACTCCCCAAGAGTAAGCCATCACCGCGGGCGCAATCCCAAAGCTCACCACATCCGCCAGCGAGTCGAACTGTACCCCAAACTCCGTGCTTGTACCCGTCATTCTGGCCACACGTCCATCCAGAGAATCGAACACCACGGCAAGTCCGATCGCTATGGCGGCGTGATCGAAATCGTTCCTCGTCCCCAATAGTGTGGCCACCACCGCATAGTATCCGCAGAAAAGATTCGCTGCCGTAAACAGACTAGGCAGCAGGAAAATCCCGCGGCGCAGGCGCTGGTTTCGCGTGCGCCTCTCTTGAAATGGAATCTCGTGTTGTTCGATGTCCGCCATGATTAGGATTGTTTTCCCGCTACCGATGCGTTCACATCCGCGTCGGAATTTTTTGTCTCGTTTGCAGTCCAGGCTTCCGTCTTTTTTGGCCACATCGCCAGCACGCTGGCGCCGCCCTTCACGTGGTCGCCCAGTTTCACCAAAATCTCGGCATCTCGCGGCACCCAAACATCCGCCCTCGAGCCAAATCTTACCAGGCCGATTCTCTCGCCTCTGGCCACGCGTTCCCCGGCCTTTTTCCAACTTACCACACGCCGCGCGATCAAGCCGGCAATCTGCTTGAACACCATTTCTCCCGCATCCGTCGAGAGCGTAAAAACGTTCTGTTCGTTTTCCACGGAAGCTTGCTCCCGCATCGCGGCCAGAAATTTCCCCGGCCTATATTCCAGGTTCGTGATAACTCCTCCAGCAGGCGCGCGGTTCACATGCACGTTCCAGATCGCCAGAAATATGCTGATGCGCTTACCAGGCCGGCCCGCGTTCTCCTCATCCGTCACCACCACCACGCGGCCGTCCGCCGGAGACACTATCGCTCCCGTTTCGCCAGGGATGACTCGCTCTGGATCGCGGAAAAAGGAGAATACAAAGAGCGCCAGGCACACGCATACGACCGCGGCTATCGCCCACTCCAACAAATACGCCGCGGCCCCCAGCACCAGAAACGGCAACCCAAAATAGTAGCCCTCTTTGACCATGCTTCAGAGAATATACCTCATCAGCCTCGCCCGCGTCGTACTCGAGCGGACAAGCTTGGCCATTCTACGACAAAATTTTCGGGATCGCGGGCTTATTGGGTGTACTGCGCCCGCGCACGTTGGATACGCAGGGCAATCCGCTCCATCTCATCTTTGCAGTGGAGCTTCATCTTCTTTAGCTTGATTTCTTCCAGGAGGTCTTCTGAACTGAGGTAGGTAGCGGTGGAGATTCGGTGCAGTTCTTCTTCGTATTTCGAGTGCTGCTCGGCCAGACGCTGATACTCGGCGTCTGAATCGAGGAGTATGTCCCGAGGTGCCCGCTGCGCTGTTGCCATGCGTCCTCCTCACACTGCGCGAATTGAATTGTGAACACTACATGAACGAACGATAGCACTTTGGCCGACGGCGTCAAGAGGCAACCTTTAGGAAGTTGGTCCTAGCCTGTAAGTTTTTTAACCATGGTCACGGCCGCCTCGTCCGGTTCCCGGTAATACCCCTTTCGGCGGCCCGTCTTGCCAAAGCCATGTTTCTCGTAAAACGCAATCGCGCGCGTATTCGACTCTCGCACTTCAAGATACACGCTTTGCACGCCCCTGGAACGCATCCCTTCGAGCGCTGTTGAAACCAAGGCTGCCCCATGTCCCAGGCGTCTAAACTTTGGCATCACCGCCAAGTTCAGTACTTCCGCCTCTTCTGCTACTTCTCTGCCCATCAAGAACCCCGTCACTTCCCCCGCGTGCTCGCTGACCAACGCGAGCGGTCCTCCCCACTCGGGCAGCCGCTCGTAGGCATCCTCCGCCCAGGCCGCCGCTTGCGGAGACTCCTTGACTATCTCTCTCACGGCAGTCGCGTCTCCGGGTCCAAATCGCCGGACAGTGCAAGCGGACCTGGGGTTCTTGATTTCACCGGGTACGGTCCGCCCCCTGTTCCAGGAAGTCTCTGCGTCTGTCCGGCGCACGTAATCTGCATCAAGCGCTAGCGCGTCGACCAATCGCCCTTCTTTCGCCCGTTGATACCCGATCTCGCCAATCACCGGAGCAAGCACGTTCGTGCTCATCTCCACAGTCTCGCCTGCGTCCGCTCGCGCTCGCCATGCTTCTTGGGTCCTCACTTTTTCCGGATCCATCGAAATCCAACTTACCCGCTCATTCACCGTCCGTTGCTTTACCCAACCTATGAATTCCGCAGGTGCCGCAACCATCTCGGTTTCGACCAACCTGAGCCCGCCCTCCTGGCTCCGGTACAATCCCCCGAACACTTGATCCCTGTGAGCATCTACGGACGCCGCCACGTACTGGCATCCGCCTGCCGCCTGTGCTGCAATCGCTTCCAGCCTCGATACGCTCGCTATCGCTCTCCCATACACTTCGCTCCAGGCCTTCACCGAGGTCAGCCCCACGCGAACTCCCGTGAACGACCCCGGCCCGGAGGCCACGGCAAACACCTCTACATCTCGTATCTCGAGGCCCGCAGCCCTAAGTGCTTCGTGCGCCCTTGGCAGCACCCAAGACGAATAGTCCGCCGCTCCCTCGTGCGCGATGGCCGTCAATACTTCGTTGTCCCTCAGAACGGCCAAACTTCCGCGCGAATCGCAGGTATCCAGTGCGAGTAGAATCACGGGCGCATTCTACCGCACACGGCAAAGAATTCAGAAAGCACCTGCACGGCGCACTTGCCGGCCGCGCTTGCAACATCTGTTTCACTGCTATGACCCTGCCGCCGTATTCAAGATCGGCCATGAGCCAAAAAAGGGCTTTCCCGGACGCTGGCCGGAGCAATTCGACTGCCAAATCCGCATTTAAATTTCGCTAACTCCATGATTCCACAGGATATATCTTGACTCTTCCAGCACATTTCATTAGAATCTGTAAGTATCTCAGGGGGCATCAGAATCCATGGACTACAAAATCGGTGACAAGGTCGTTTACCCGAACCACGGCGTCGGACTTGTAGAACAGATTAGTTACGGTGTCTTGAATGGTAGGACCGAACGTTACTTCATGATTCGCATTGTTTCCAGCGGCTTGCGTGTCATGGTCCCACAATCAAACGCAGAAACCGTTGGCCTTCGTTCCGTCATTCGTTCCACGGAATCCATCAAAGTCCTGGGCTTCCTCGAAAAGGGCAAGCTCAATTCGCACCACGACTGGAAACACCGCTTCAAGGAAAATTCCGAGCGCATGCGCACCGGTTCCCTCCTCGAAGTCGCCGTCGTCCTCAAGAGTCTCGTTTCCCTCAGCCGCAGCAAACCTCTCTCCTTCCGCGAGAAGAAAATGCTGGAACGCGCGAAGTATCTTTTGGTCAGCGAAATGGCCACCTCGCGCAACACAACATCGGAAAGCGCCGAGGCCATCGTGGTGAAGTCACTTGCCAAAGCCAAGCTGCAGTTCCCGGTAATGACCGAAAAGTTCGAGTAGCTTCTTCACTTTTTTCGCCTTGTACGGGCGTCCCTGATTGGCTGGGACGCCCTTTTTTTTAACCGCCGACATCCTGCCGGCCCACATGCCTGGCCCGCTTCTTGCCGATCTGCCTTCCTTACTACTTTTTATTTATGGTCTGTGCGCAGCCCGTGTAAATTCCATTCCCTTCTCAGCTAACAGGCGGAGGCAGCGCATTGAGAGCAATCCCCGCTTCGCTCAGCTTCCGCGCCACCATCGCCGCAATGGCTGTCGCGCCTGGCGTGTCCCCATGAATGCAAATCGTCTGCGCCGCCACGGCAATTTCGCTCCCATCGCTCGCTGTCACAACCCCTCGTTGCACCATGCCCAACGCTTGCCGCGCTGCTTCTTCAGGATCGCGGATCAAGGCATCCTCAAATTTCCTCGATCGCAGCGTTCCATCAGGCTCGTAACGCCTGTCGGCAAACGCCTCCGCCGCCACCACAAAGCCCGCTTCTCGAAACACGTCCAGCATCGGCGACCCGGCCAGCCCCACTAGCACGACGTCGCGGCTCCAACGCGCGACACCTTGCGCAATGGCCGCCGCAAGCTCGCGATTTCGCACCGCCTGATTGTAGAGGGCCCCGTGCGGCTTCACATGGACTACGCGCGCACCGCAGCTTTGCGCAATATTCCCAAGAGCCGCGACCTGTTCGAACACTGAATCGGCCACAGCCGCCGGTGAAATCTTCAGCTCTAACCTTCCGAAATTCTCGCGATCCGCGTACCCCGGATGCGCCCCGATGGCCACCCCGCACCGCAGCGCCTGCTCAATCGTCGCGCGGATCGTCTCCGCATCGCCGGCATGCCCGCCGCACGCCACATTCGCCGACGTGATCGACCGCATCAACGCTTCCTGCGTGCCGCCGGCAATCGCCTCGGGTATCTCGCCCATGTCGCAATTCAAATCAATGCACTTCATTCCAGAATCAACTCCCTCGAAAGCAGCAACTTTTCCTGCTCCACCAACAGCGCTCGCGCCGTTTCCATATCGACGCGTTCGAACCAAATCTCGTCGCGCGGCCGCAACTGGCCCAAACTGCTCAAATCCGCAGAGATCACGTTGGCAATCTTGGGATATCCGCCGGTCGTTTGTTGCTCGACAAACAAGATAATTGGCAATCCGGATGCCGTGATTTGCAGCGCGCCAAGCGAAACTCCCTCGGAAATCATCTCTCCCCCGGCTGCCGAAGTAATCGCCGCTCCCTCCAGCCGCAACCCCATGCGGTTCGATTCTTCTGCAACGCGATACGCGCTTCCATAAAAAACTTTCTGAACCTCTTCTGAAAACCAATCGCTCTGGGGCCCCAGCGTAACGCGCAAAACCTTCCGCGGCGACAGCTTTTCCAGCGCCCGTCGCGCAAGATTTCTTTTCCGAAAAGTCCGAAAACTTTCACTCGCCCTTCCAACCTTCAACACATCCCCTTTCCGCAGCGCCCTCCCCTCAAAACCTCCCAGTCCGCTCAACAGGTGTGTGGACGCACTCCCCAGAAATAATTTCACATCGATCCCGCCGCGCACGCACAAATAACAACGCGCTCCTGTCCGAGTCGGCCCCATTTGCAAAGTCTGCCCCGCCCGAATCTCAACGGAGCCCCACGTTTCCACACGCTCATTGTCCAAGATCGGCGCAAAATCCGAACCCGTCAGCGCCACCACCGCGGCCTCGCGGAAAAAAAATGTCCCGCCAAGGAGTGTCATCTCCAACCCAGCCGCGCCCTCGGCGTTACCCACCAGCCGATTCCCAATGCGCAGCGCAACAGGATCAGCGGCCCCCGAAGCCGAAACGCCCATCGGCCCAAAACCCTCGCGCCCCAAATCCTGCACGGTCGTCAATAATCCCGGAGCTCGCACCTCAATCAAGCTCATGCGGATTCCCACTCCGCCTTCGCAAATTGCTCCCGCGGAATGGGGACAAATCGCACGCGATCACCAATCGTGAGCAAACTCATCTCCGCTCTCTCCGGCTGAAACATCTTCGCAGGCGTGCGCCCCAGCAATCTCCATCCGCCCGGCGTGGAGATCGGATAAACGCCGGTCTGGCTGCCGGCGATCCCCACGCTACCTGCCGGCACGCTTCGGCGCGGTGTCGGCAAACGCGGCGTGACCAATTCTTCTGGCAATTCGCCCAGATACGCGAATCCCGGAACAAAACCCAAAAAATAAACAATATAAGTGGCCGAACCGTGCAGTTCGATCACTCGCTCCGGCGTCATTCCGCGCAACTCAGCCACATCCTTGAGGTCCGGACCGAATTCCCCTCCATAACATACGGGTATCTCCACCAAACGCGGCTCAGGCAGCTCTACTCTCTCCATCCGGGAAATGTAGTCGCGCAAAAGCCCTTCCAGTTCCTCGTGCTGAAACTTCAGCGCATCAAATTGGACCAAAACCGAACAATATGCCGGATGCAGGTTGCGCACCCCTCCAATCGGTTCCAATTCGATCATCCGCAATAGTCTGCGCACCTGCTCGTGCGCTTCGATTGTGATCTGATTCTGCAGAGGCAGGGCTTTGGCCCCGCGCTTCTTAACCAGCGGGTCGAAATAAACGATCAGCGTCTGATCACTAGCAACCTGAAATCGCACACCGTGGCTGGCAGAAGTTCCCATCGCCGCAAGAGTATATCTCACGCACTCCGGGACAGTATTCCGCGGCGTTACTTCGGTTATTTGCCTGACAGCAGCGACTGCCCGTGCCCGAGTACGGCTCTCGCAACCGCACTTGTGTACTTTCAGAAGGTGAAGCGCGCGCCGACCTGCAGTTGACGCGGGCCGGAAATCGCGCTGGAGGTCGTCGAGCGGCTGCCAAACGAAGGAAAGGGTAGCAAACAAGCGTTCGTGTGCCCCGCGCATGCTCCCACGCCCGGCCCTGAATAGCCGTATGCCGTGGTGTTGACACCACTCACGATCGTGCTGTTGAAGAGGTTAAAAGCATCGACCATGAAATCGAGTCTGTACTTCTCCCGGAAGGAGAAACTCCGCGTCATGCGGAAGTCTACGTTCGTGAAGTTGGGGAGGTTGTAGGAGTTTCGCGCCAGCCAGGAAACGCGGCCGCCCGTGGGGCCGGCGAAGGTACTCACTTCGGCGCCTGTCATGCCACCATCACCTGGAATCGCACTCCCCAGGATCGAGCTCCCTATGTTCGCGCCGTACGGCTGGCCCGTCGCTGCGACAACAATCGTCGACAAGGCCCAGCCGTTTAACACTTGCCGGGCAACCGCGTTCTCGAGACTCTTCGCATAGCTGGGCTGCCAAATGATGCTGCCGACAAACCGGTGCCGCTGATCCAGGTCCGAATAGGAGTAGTCGCCCTTGAGGTTATAGGGATCAAGGACGCCGTCCGTGCCGAAGAAGGTTCCGTTGGTACCGGCGGTTTGGCCGTTGTCGAGCGCTTTGCTAAAGGTGTAATTGAACATCAGTTCGAGATCGTGGCTCATGGGCTTATGCAAACTGAGGACCAGGCCGTTGTACCAGGAGTTGATGACGCTAGCTTGATTGAGGATAAGCCCGGTCCCCGTGTCGATGCGGGAGGTGTAAAACGGCACCGTGGCGGTCAGTGCAGTTGCACCCGCCGAGGTGAGCACGTCATAACTTCGGGTCGCTGTCGTCGGCGCAACGTTCGAATCGTAACTAGCTGGAAGGTGCAGACCGCGCGTCAGTAGATAGGTCGCGGAGACCGTCATACGTCCAGGAATTTGCCTCTCGATGGTCACCTCGCCTTCATGCGCGACGGGATTGACGAAGTCCGGCGTCATGCCGTGAACCGCGGCAGACGAACCCGGCAACGTCCCGCCGGGAATACCGACGGTCGGGGTAAGCGCCCCCGAGAACGGTGCGGCAACGGAGGGGCCGGGAGGTGTGAAAAATACGTTCGGGAATGTCGGCGCGCAGGATTTGATTCCGTTGGGGCCACATCCGCTAAACGTCTGCTGGTACACGCCATTCTCCACGCGCAGCGCGTAATAGGTGCTGTTCGAAGTCTTTCCGTAAAAAATCCCGTACCCCACGCGAAGCACCGTATTCTTCTCGAATTGCCACGCTACGCCCAGCCGCGGTGCGATGTTGTTCGTGTCGATGTTCAACGTCGATGTGTACAGGGCCAGCAGCGGCGTCGCCGTATTTGGCCGCGGCGGAGCCGGAACATGCTGCAGATCGTAACGCACACCCAGATTCAGCGTCAGCTTGGGCCGCAGTTTCCAGGTATCTTCGAGATACAGCCCCAAGTCGTTGTCGTAAAAGTCGTCCTTGCCAACGTGCGTAATCGGGTCATTCACCTGCGTGAAGCTCGCATAGTGTTTTCCGGCCAGGCCGTCACCAACATCGGCTCCCACCGCGTCGGCGACCCAGCGGCAGAATGTCGCATTGGCCCCCCCAGGGCAGCCGGCAAACGCGGTGGTACTGTTGTAACTGTAGTTTCCGTCACCCTGGAAAAGATTAATCAGCAGCTCGTGGATGAAATTCACATCCACTCCCATTTTCAGTTCATGCGTGCCTTTCACGATCGAAAAATTGTCGGAAATCTGGTTCCGATGCTCGTCCGGGAAAGCGGGCCGCGGCAACGCCGAAGTCTCCCCGTACGATGCCATATTCAAGAGCGAAGCCGAAGGCCCCGGCGCGTTCGTGCTGTCGAACTCAAAGTCCCGCCCCCACTGATAACGCAACTCGTTGACCTTGTTGCTCGAAATCGTCTTCGTCCAGTTGCCGATAAAGAATCGCTCATGCGTTCCGCCAGAGCCGTTCTGTGTCGCTCCGCCGTTGTTTACTGTCGGAGCCGTATTGTATCCATAAGGCTCCTGCCAGTTCTGCCAGTTAAACACCGCGCTGAAATGATTTGTGCTATTCAGCTGGTAGTCCAGCTTGCCCAGGAAAACGTCTTGCTTCAAGTTCCGGGGAAATGCACCGAGCAATTCCGTAGTAATGAAACTCTTCGCGCTCGAGCACTGCGTGGCGGTCACCGCGGCGGGACATACGAATGCGTTAATCGCTGGCGTCGAAGTGGTGGAAGTATAAAGAATCGGATTTACTTTCCGGAATCCGTCGTAGGTCCCGAAGAAAAACAGCTTCTCCTTGATGATCGGCCCCCCAAAGCTGCCCCCAAACTGGTTCTGCTGGTGCACCGTTTGCGTCGTGATGCCGCGCGTCTTGCCAAGCGGATCCAGCGCGTTCAGGTCGGGGTAACGCAAATTATAGAAAAGATCTCCGTGCCACTCGTTTCCTCCGGACCTCGTCACGGCGTTCACCACGCCGCCAGCGGCCTGCCCATATTCCGCGCTGTAATTGCTCGCGCTGACCTGAAATTCCTTGATCGAGTCCGGGCTATACACATACGTCACGATAATGGCACGCCCGCGCGCTTCCGAGAAAAACGCTTGCGTGTTGTTCGCTCCGTCCACGGAATTCCCGTTGTACAGGCCTGAAATTCCACGGAAGCTGCTCAGACCGCTGCTGCCGTCCGTCGTTACCGCGGGCGTCAGCAATGCAAAGTTCTCCCAGCGGCGCGTGGCGATCGGCAATCCCTCCACCTGGCTCTGGCTGACGGTTTGGGATTGCTCCGTCTTCGAAGTCTCCAGCACGGGCGCTTCTTCCGTCACTGTGATGGACATTTGCTGCGTCTGCAACGGCAACTGCACGTCGATCGTCAGCCTGTCGCCCACGTGGACCACGACGTCCTTGTGGATTACCGTCTGGAACCCGTTCTTACTCACGGTGACTTCATAGTTTCCAGGCTGCAAGTACGGCGCTACATATATTCCGGCAGCGTTGGTGGGAAAACTGGATTCGGTATTCGTGTCTTGATTCCGCGCGACAACATTTGCTTCACCAACGGGCAGCCCCTTGGGATCGGTCACAGTTCCAGTAATGGTTCCCGTCGCGGTCTGCGCTTTCGCAGCCTGTGGATCAACAAGACCGGCAAGAGCCAGCAGGCACACCGCCAACAAACACACCCGGCTCTTTAGGCAGACTTCTGCTCTCGTTCTCATTTACGCTCCTAAGAATGAACACTCCCCGTCGAAAAACCGCAGTCAATGCTGGATAAAGGGTTAACACGAACCACTGCTTTTGTGCAAATCTGGATTTTCGATTTATTGAATCTTCGGGACGCCCGCCGTTAGATTCTTTGAGGCGGAGGCGTTCCGCCCAGCTTGGAAATCATCTCAGCTGGATTGGCCGCGGGACGGCCCCTATCGATTCATCCTCAAGCCCAATCGCAGAAAGGTCACAGGAACTTCATCAGCGCCTCGGTTGTTTCCTTAGGCTTTTCTTCCATCACCCAGTGCCCGCAGTTTTTGAGTACGATCATCTGCGCATCCGTAGCCACAATCTTCATCTGTTCGCCCAGCAAAGTCCCGTTGGCTTTCTCGCCGCCGATCGCCAGCACCGGCATGGTTAGCTTGGTCTTGGAGAGCTCCGCGAAATCCTTGGCCGCCTGCTGGAACGAAACGAAATAAGCCCAGCCCGCCCGCATCCGACCTGGACGCGCGTAGGCCGCGGTATAAGCTGCGCGATCCGCTTCCGGCAACGAGTGATTCCTGTCGGCAGCGAAATCGTTCCAGAAAAATTCAAAATAGGTCCTCTCACGTCCGCGCACCAACGCTTCCGGAGTCGGTCCGTTAAACCGGAAGTGCCAGATGCTCGGGTTGTTGTACACGTCCTCCCATCCGGCCACTCCAGGCAGAAACGCGTCCATCACGACAAGCTTTTCCGTCTCTGCCGGAAACTGCGCGGCGTACGCATAGGCCACCATCAAGCCGATGTCGTGCCCAACCACTCGCGCTTTTTCCACTCCCAGCGACTTGGCTAGAGCGTGAATGCGAATCGCCGCCGTCTTCATGTCCAAACCATCCTTGGGAATTTCCGAGTCCCCGATCCCAGGCAAATCCGGCGCGATCACGGTAAATTTCTCGGCAAGCAGCGGAATAATCGACCGCCACATCCGCGACGTTTGCGTATAGCCGTGCAGCAAAATCACGATCGGCCCATGCCCAGCCGTCAAGTAATGCAGCCTAACGCCGTCGACCTCCGCATCCCGCGAAGCAATGGCTTCCGTAGCTGGACGAGCGCTTGAGGAATCCGCAGCAAAAAGCAGGGCACCGCCAAACACTGCTAAGGCAATGCAAAACCGAACCGTCCATTTCATACTCTCTCCCGGTCAGAGGCGCGTATCAATGCCGCCCCTCTTGGTTCGTTGGATTCTCCCCGTGCCCGAAAGGCTACAAGTAAATACGCCAAACCTCTCCGCAGCAAGCTCTTATCTGGAATTCGGCTGGCAAGATGGACTTGCTCACTTCTCTGTGGCCAACGATAGGGGCCCGACTGTCCGAGCATTCGCTTCACGCGAGAACCAAACTCGGATCCGCATTTAGGGACGCATCGCCAAAAATACCGGCACGAAATCTCTCATACGCCGCCGCCGCAATCATTGCCGCGTTATCCGTCGACAGCGCCCGGCTTGGAAAAAACACTTCGAGGCCCTTGCTCTTCCCGCGCTCTTCAAACGTGGCACGCAACTGGCTGTTCGCCGCCACGCCTCCGGAAACGAGCACGCTTCCCACCGCCAATTCCTCCGCGGCCATCATCGTGCGCTCCACCAAATCGCGCACTACCGCGTTCTGAAATTCGCGCACCAGCGCCAGCGTCTGTGGCGAGCACAGCGGCAACAACTGCTCAAATTTCCGCTCGCCGCGCTGCAACGCTTCTTCCCGCGTTCGAATCTCCCCGGAATATTCCGGATGCTCGCGCACGTGATACAGCACCGCCGTTTTCAGCCCGCTGAAACTGAAATCCAGCGGATTGCTCCGCGTTTTCGTTGACCCGAATTTCACCGGAGCAGGCGCGCCGCTCGCAACCGCCGCCAGGCGATCCAGAATCGGCCCTCCCGGATATCCCAGGCCCAAAAGCTTCGCGACTTTGTCGTACGCCTCCCCGGCGGCATCGTCTCGGGTCTGTCCGATTTTTCGATAACGCAAAAGCCCGCTCAAATCCTGCTCGTTCGAATCCCCCGCCGTCACTTCATACAAAACCGTGTGCCCGCCTGAAACAATCAAGCAAACCGCCGGCAATTTCGGCACGCGGGCCGCTTTATACGCCTCCAGAAAAACCGCATGCACATGTCCCGCCAGATGATTCACCGGCACGAGCGGCTTCCCCAGCGCCTCCGCTAAAGTTTTTCCATATGTAATACCCACCAGCAGCGCTCCAACCAGTCCCGGCCCCTGCGTCACGCCAATCGCATCCACATCACCCAACTTCATCCCCGCCTGCGCCAGCGCCTCTCGCACCACGGGCACGATCTGCCGCAAATGTTCGCGTGATGCCAGCTCTGGCACCACACCGCCATATTTTCTGTGAATATCGATCTGCGAGGCCACCACGCTGGACAAAATCTCGCGCCCATCGGCAACTATCGCCGCCGCGGTCTCATCGCAAGAAGATTCAATTCCCAGAATGCGTGTCATCTTCGAACTCTCAGCGGCCAAACCTACAGCTTCAAATTTTTCAAATATTCACGGAAAGGAGCGCCCAACTCTTCGTTTTGCAGCGCGATCTCCACAGTCGCTTTCAGAAATCCCAGTTTGTCCCCCGCATCATAGGACACGCCTTCATAGATGTACGCCCACAACCCGTCTTCCTGCGCCAGCAGGCGTAGCGCGTCCGTCAACTGGATTTCGTTTCCTGCGCCCGGCTTGGTGCGCTTCAAACAATCAAAAATTTGCGGCGGCAAAACGTATCGCCCGGTAATCGCCAGGTTTGACGGCGCATTTTCTGGTTTCGGTTTTTCCACCAGGTCGCGAATCCTCAACAGCCGCGCGCCAAAGGGCGGCAACGGCGCGGGTTCGCCGTCGACGATTCCGTAAAGATGCGTTTTTTCCTTGGGTACTTCTTCCACGGCAATCGCACCCACGCCCGTGGCTGCGTACACATCAATGAGCTGTTTGGTCGCAGGATTTTTTCCAGGAATCAACACGTCTCCCAGCAAAACCGCGAATGGCTCGTCGCCAACTAGATCTTCCGCCACCAGCACGGCGTGCCCGAGCCCCAGCGGCTCCTTCTGCCGCGTGTAACTCACCTGCACCATGTCACTGATTCGCCTGACCATCGCCGCTTGATCCTTCTTCCCTCTTTCCTCCAGAAAGCGCTCGAGCATGGGCGCATGGTCGAAGTGGTCCTCGATCGAATTTTTCCCCTTCCCCGTCACGATGATGATGTGCTCGATTCCAGAGGCAACGCATTCTTCCACCACATACTGAATCTGCGGCTTATCCACCACCGTCAGCATCTCTTTTGGCTGCGCTTTGGTCGCCGGCAAAAAACGAGTGCCGAGTCCCGCAGCGGGAAGAACCGCCTTGCGAACTCTGCGTCTTGCGCTTGCTGGTTGTGGAATGTCAGCCATGCGTTTACTCTTGCGCCTATTTCTTCTTCGCGGGCTTCTTTTCTTTCGAAGAACTTTCTTTGGAACTCGTTTCTTTTCCCGTCGAATCTTTCGCCGCGGCTTCCTTCCCGCCTCCGTCTTTCGCGCTGGCGTCTTTGCTCCCGGCGTCTTTGCTGCCGCCCTCTTTACTATCCCCCGCAGGCTTGCTCTCTTTGCTTCCACCGTCCGGCGATTTTCCCGCGTAGTCCGTGACATACCATCCCGAGCCTTTAAATTGTATCGCCGGCGCGGTGATCACAGACTCCACTTTCCCGCCGCAATGTGGACACTTCTTCAGGTGCGGCCCGGCAACTTTCTCAATCTTGTCCGTGTGGCGCCCGCACTTCAGGCACTTGTATTCGTACAGTGGCACAGCTACTCCCCCCGGCCCATCCTCAAACAAAAAAGTATAGCATGCGTCACAAAATGTCTCCGCAGCGCGTGCTAGACTCAGGAACATGAGCGGAGCCGCAACAACCAACACCGAAACTCCGTTGGGCTGCTTGTACCTCGTCGGCACGCCCATCGGCAATCTCGAAGACATGACCCTGCGCGCCCTGCGCATCCTCAAAGAAGTCGACCAGATCGCCTGCGAAGACACGCGCCACACGCAAAAACTCCTCAGCCACTATGAAATTCGCAAGCCCCTCATCAGCTACCACGAGCACAACGAAATGACGCGCGCGCCCGAACTGCTCATCTCTCTCGAACAAGGCGCGAAAATCGCGCTCGTCAGCGACGCCGGCATGCCGCTGGTCTCCGATCCCGGGCATCGCCTCGTCACGCTCTGCTTGCGCCATCACGTTCCTGTCGTCCCCATCCCCGGACCATCCGCGCTTCTCGCCGCGCTTGCCGCAAGCGGCCTGCCCAACGAAGAATTTCTTTTTGTCGGCTTTCTGCCCGCGCGCACTGCCGAACGCCGCCGCGCCCTCGAGCGCCTCCGCATCGAGGATCGCACCATCATTCTTTACGAAGCGCCCCACCGCATTACCGAATGCGTCGCCGACGCCCGCGAAGTTCTCGGCAACCGCACTGCCTGCATCGCCCGCGAAGTCACCAAACTCCACGAAGAGTTTCGCCGCGGCAAACTTTCTGACCTTTTCGGCTCGCTCAAAGAACGTCCCGCCAAAGGCGAAATCACGCTGCTCATCGGCGCCGAAGATCCCGCCGACGCGCGCACTCCTGCCAATTCCATGCAAAGCCTCGCCGAGCGCGTCGAAGAATTAATCCACCAAGCCAAACTCGACCGCAAAGATGCCCTCAAACTAGCCGCCAAAGAACGCGGCCTCACTCGCCGCGAAGCCTATGACAAAATGCTTACCACGCGCGAACCTGAAGAAAGTGTCGAGTGACACGTTGCCCGTGACTGCTGCATTCAGACTGCTTTTACTCGATTGGATTCTTTAGAGGCAGATTCACAATTGCATTTCGCCTGTCAGAGACAAAGCTCCGACATCTCCATAGGTCTGGCCCGTCAGCTCTATTCAAGTCGTAACGAAACGATGGGATCCACCTTCGAGGCGTGGCGTGCCGGTATGAACGCAGCGACCGCAGCCACGGAAAGCATCAGGCAGGCTGCGAAGGTGAATGTCAGCGGGTCGGCCGGAGTCACCCCGTAGAGCATTCCCCGAAAGGTCTGCGCAGCGCCGAAAGCAGCCGCCACGCCAAGCGCTACACCTGCCCCAGGTGTCGGTTTTACACCTGGGGCTTTTGACTTTGCTCATTTCTTTCTTGTCACGCGCCCAGCGGCGCACCTTTGGTATTTGGTCTTTCAAAGGTGCATGTTTTGACTTTTCCATCCATTTCCCAAGCTCGGCCACAGCAATCCGGGATTGACAGGAAAGAGCGGCAGTCCTATGGTCTTGCGTAGACATAAAGCTGAAATCGAGGATCCCGGCCAGACGTAAGCGAAAGCGAAAAAGCCTTGGAAGTGGAGGTGCCCTCCCGTTCGTTCGAACTTTTTCAAACCAGGCAAATCCCAGGGCCAAATTTCCCCGGAATGCGAGCAAATACGCCCGCAAGCCAGCAAGGGTGCGAGAGGAGACTTCCAATGAGGAGACACGGGACCACGCTGGTATCTATTTTTGTTTTCGTTGGGGCAGCGCTGATTGCGTCGTGTGCGAAGCCCTACCACGAGGAAAACGAACGCTACGTGTTCGTGGCCACGAATATTAGCCCGGCGGGTGGAGTGGATGTTCACGTTTACTGCAGCGGCCTACAATTTGGTGCGCGCGAGGACCCTGCTGGCGCAAGCGAGGGCGTAGGGCCCAGGGAGTGGTGTCTCAGAAAGAGATTGAAACGCCACGTGGCACGGAAAAGGAATCTCGATAGCGCTGAAAAAGACCGCTCTACGATGCCAAAAGTAGAAACAATGATCTATCGCCAGATTTTTTCAGCAGCCTGCTAGACTGTGGCTGCTTGGTTCAGCCAGGTCTCAAGTAAGGACGCGCAACCCGATTCTAGGGCAATGAATTTCACGCCCATCCCCATGTTCGGCTCTGAATGGGCCACGACTCCTCCGGCGACAAATACCTGCCGTTGAAAGGTGATCTGAATACTAATGATAGCCCCCTGCGGCAGCGGATTAATCGTATCTAAATAACAACCATCGGAACCTAGATCGCTGGTACAGGCCTTAAGTCGGGCGCCCAACTTTGATTCGGTTAACTCGACCGACGCATGAAATGCGTAGCGCGGCGATCCACGGCGCTCGGATTCCATCTACTCCCCTCCCCGAAGACGCAAGAGGCCGGCCAAATGGAAATCTTTCCGTTCGGCAACGGTGCGGCCGCATTTGACAAAGCACTTGTGTCGCTCCGATTCCAATCCGGTTGCTCCGGGAACTGGGGCCGCTCCGAGTGTGAACGCTGCGTTCACGCAACAGCCGACTTCGCGGACTTAGAGCCCATATAGCCGAGTATCGCCTGCTTCAATTGCGAGTCCACTTCGTCTGCGATGGTTCTGACGTCCAGTAGCACCTTGCTGAAGTCCACACTATGCAGATTGTCTTGCAGCGTCTTGAAGATGCTGATCTGCAGGATTCTTGACTCCTCGACCACCATAGCGGCAGTGTAACCTTGTTTGCGCCGCAGATTTCCGTGCTCGTGTGCGGCAATGGATAGGCAAGCTTTTGTCCCCGCAGGCGACCGCAGGCGGGATATCAGTTCATGGAAGAGATGAGGCAGGTGACCTGTCCGATCCGCATAACACAAGTGGATTCCGCTTAGTTCTTCATTGACCTCCACCTGTTTCATCCAGTTGTGAATCGTGGTCCCGAGATCTCGTTCCAGTATTGCGGCTACGTTCTCGGTGATCGCTGATCTATAGGCCCTAGGATTCTCGAGCTTTTTGCGGATGCGTTCAGTGATCGCGACAATTCTGATCGGTTTCATAAGGATTTCG